>TARA_B100001778_G_scaffold185257_1_pt1 | contig 14882 bp, 20 predicted proteins | sample TARA_B100001778 | Tara Oceans TARA_B100001778 (sample SAMEA2623826) | marine metagenome | biome: marine biome (ENVO:00000447); feature: deep chlorophyll maximum layer (ENVO:xxxxxxxx); material: "saline water (ENVO:00002010), including plankton (ENVO:xxxxxxxx)" | depth 40 m
ACAATACTTAAAGCACAATGATGACAAGGAAATCTATTACAAATTAAGATAGAATTATTGATATTAATATTAGTTTTAGCTGCATGAATAATAGCATTTTGTTCAGCGTGTATAACATAATATTTTTTATTATCTTTATTCCAACGTTTCTTAGTTTCTTTTAATCCTCTTGGTAATCCATTATAACCACAACTGAGTTGTATGAAAGTATCTTTTTCTAAAATAATAGCACCAACTTTACGTTTAGGATCTTTAGAAAATAAATTAGCTTTATAATTAGCTTCTTTTAAAAACTTTAAAGCTTTTTGTTTTTTAATTGACATTAATTAAAAATGATAGTTAATATCATTTTTCAATATATAACAATAATATTTGATTATAATTAAAATGGATTCAATACTTAGTAAATTAGATAATGTAAATCTTAATCGCTCAATATGCAATTTATGTCGTAAAAAATTTAATAAAATAAATAATACTAATTTTTGTAGTAATTGTTCAAAATTAGTCACATATCATTTTGAAGATTGTAATTGTATTTATTGTAGATATTAATAAAATGACATATTCAATTGTTATACCTATAGCAAAATATATAAGATTATATACAAATGAATATAAAAAAATAAAATCACACAAAGAAGAACATAGTAATTTTAGAAGATTTTTCGAAATTAGTTGGAAATTACATTGTAAAAACTTGGATTTTAAAGAGATAGATACAATTTTTATAGTTTTACCAACACATCAAATAGATGAATTTAAAGAAAAATTTTATAAATTACCACAACCTAAAACAAAAATAGAAATAATAGATGAATATGATATTTTAGGAATACCAAGTGAAGAAGTAGGTAATACACGCAAACAAATGTTAATAAAATTATTAATTAGTTTTAGAGTAAAAACTAAAACATATTTAACATTAGACGATGATATAGGAACATTGAATAAGTTTAAAGAAAAGTTTTTCTATAATGACGATGATACAATTGGTTTTTTTATGAATAGTCATAGATCAGGACACGAAAAATGGTGGATCGGTTCAAGTTATATGTTAGGTCTAGCATATCAACCCGCAAAATTAGATAAATTAACAGATAAAGGATTATTGATGGATGTAACCCCCGAATTATTACATACTAAATCTGTAAGAAACTTATGCAATTTTTTAAAAAGAAAATGGGGATCTTCCAATTGGATTAATGAACTTATTCTTAAAAATGTAGAATACCGATGGACAGAATACACTTTATATTGTTTATATTTAGGTTTAATTAAAAAGAATATAACAAAACTATATAAACGAAAACCACTACCTATTAATAACGCTTTATGGGATTTTTCAAATGATTCTAAAGTAATGACAAATCACATTAAAAATAAAGTATGTAAAGATAATAAAAATTATTTTGTTACTATTCCAAGTAATATTTATGCAAATAAATTATCAGCAATACATAAAGGTTTTAAACATTGTAAAAATATTATAAATAACAAGGTTTAAGATCATAATTACATTGTTCTCTAATTCTATCAGATTGATTATAATTTCTTACATTAGTCAAATGTAAATGATATATGTATATATCATAACAAGGATTTAAAATATTATAACCTAATTCTTCCATTAAAAATATAATACGATTATCACAACCTAAAATACCAAAATAAAAATTAGAGTTATGAGGAACTTTAATATGTCCTTTAAATATCCAAGCATCTTGCGAATCTGTTCTATGACCTACACGATCAAAACAATCATTCTTATCAAATTCAAATAGCTCACTTGTTCCATCTTCTAATACATTTCTACGTAATAATGCTAAGAACTTATTATTAAGATCATAATCTTTTAATTTTAATAACGTATTATCAAAGTATATATCGTTATTACATATTACATTAATATGATCATTACCAGATAACTCATTTATATATTCAAACATTTTCTTAAAAGTCATTCTTTCATTTATTTTTATAATTTCCACATTAGGATTAAATATATTTATCGTAAGACTTTCCGTAAATATATATATTTTATCAAATATATTTAATGTAATATTATTGTGTATTGCTTTTAATACTTCATCATCTCTAGCTTTATTACTATTTTCAAAATATTCTAAGAATAAATTATACATTATTTACAATTATTTAAACACTTAAGATTTATATATATGATAAGATCAAATGTCATATAATATACATTTTATAACATACGGAGATGATAAATATAAAAAATCACGTGAAAGGATATGTAATGAAGCCAAAGATTCTAAATGGTTTAATCAAGTAAAATATTTTACAAATAATGATTATGATACCGATTTTTATAATAAATATAAACAACTATTAGATTTACCGAGAGGTGGTGGATATTGGATATGGAAACCATATTTTATAAAAACATATTTAGATAAATTAAATGACAACGATATTTTAGTTTATATTGATAGTGGTTGTTCAATAAATAAAAATAATAAAAAAGAATTTGATAGATATATAGAAATTGTTAAAAATCATACAACAGGTATATTAGGATTTCAATATACTAATTTATTTTATCAAGAAAAAAAATGGAATATTCAAGAAGTATTTGATTACTTTAATGTTAAAGATAATACAGATATATTAGATAGTCCTCAAATATGTGGAGGTATTCAAATTATACATAAAAAACCTAAATCAATAGAAATAATAAATAAATGGTATAATGTTATAGAAAACAATATATTATTATTTACAGATAATTATAGTAAAAAACAACCGGAATATTTTAAAGATCATAGACACGATCAAAGTATTCAAAGTGTAATAAAGAAAATATATGATGTTCCTATCATTCAAAATCACGGAATTGATAGTATGAATGGTATAGATCCTAAGAATAATTCAGCACCATTTACTGCTTCTAGAATTAGATGCTAATATAAACAATATTTAATAAAATTACTATTAATGTCTATACTAATAACAGGTCATAAAGGATATATTGGATCACATTTATATGAATATTTACTTAAACATAATACAGTATATGGAATTGATATTGATGATTTTGATCTAAAAGATTATAACAAATTACATATATTTATTAATAATAAAAATATAGAAACTATTATACATTTAGCATCTTATAAAGATCTAAATGAATCAATTGAAAATCCAATAACATATTATGAAAATAATATATTAATTACTCTTAATATTTTAAAAGTAATTCAAGAATATAATATAAAACATTTAATATTTTCTTCATCTGCTTCAATATTAAATGATGACAAAACAATAACTAATGTAAATAAACTTACAAATCCATATGCTAAAACTAAACTAATTTGTGAAGAAATGATTAAAGATACCGCAACTACCAATAATTTTACTTATACAATTTTAAGATATTTTAATCCATATGGTTTTACTATAGATGTTGATATTGTTCCTTTTATTGAAAAAAACACTAATATATTTTTTAAAGTTCAACATCATTTATGGATTGATACTAAGACTCCATTTAAAGTATATGGTAATACATATAATACAAGAGATGGAACGTGTATAAGAGATTATATTTTTATTGATGATCTTGTTAAAGAACATAGTAAATATATAAATCAAAATAAAAATAATATAGTAAATATTGGAACTGGAAAAGGTATGACTGTTTTAGAGTTTTTACAAATGTATAATATAACAAATTATATTATAGTTGATAAAAGAAAATTAGATAAAGATATATCAATTTGTTGATTTTATCTGTTGTAAGTATCACCTTTCATTGTTCTTTTTAAAATATTTTGTATATCTTCTGAATCAGTTTTGTATATTTCTGCTACAGCTGTAGGAAACCAACCACATCTCATTGCAGATACTGTATATAAATTTATGAAAGGATTTATTATTTTAGAAAAACTTGATAAAGCACTACTTGATTTAATAACTGTTTTACAATTTGATAAAGCTAACATATCAATAATTGAAGCATTTGTTAAATCATCTCTATTTGGATGATTTTTTCCAATTCTAAAAAAACCATAATTATTTGAATTATTTGATCTTAATTGATTATATACTATAATTTTATTCGGATAATTTAATAACATTTTATCAATAAAAGATTGCTCATCACTACAACAATATATTTTATCAACTGTATTATTTTTGAAATAATCTTTAATTATTAATAATATTTCATCCTGTGTTATAGGATTTGCTTGTCCTCTATCATAGTTTTTATCAGTTCCTCTGTAATGAATACCTACACTATTATTTGAAATATTTAAATTACTAATTGATTTAGTGATAAAATCATTAAATATAAAATATCTATTAAAAAATTTCATTTGCTTTATAAAAACTTTCAGTATTTAATGCAAAATAAGCATCAATTCTTTTTTCTGATTTGTATTTTTTAACATTTATTTTTACATTTTCATCAATATTACATATATTTTTAGGTTTAATAAATGTTGGAATTAAATTACCATTATTAAAAGTATTAATATTAAAACTTATATTTGTATCTTTATTAATTACATTATTATTTTCCATATAATATAAAACTTCTAATAAATGAGTTAAGCATTGACCATATATACCTTCTGTAAAATCTTGAGGTTCTGAATATATTAACATTTCGATAAATATATCAAACTAATTTTATATAATTTACCAATAACACCCACCTTCAACATTTTTTCTATTAGGTAATAATTCATCACCAGATGGATGAATAAAATTAGTATTATTTTCTTTAATATGCTGTTTAATATTATCTCTATTAATCCATCTATTACCCATAACACCAAAATACAATTGTAGTTTTCCACCTACATAAATTGCGGATTTATTCATTTTTGTTTTAATAAAATTACATAATAATAAACCATAACCACCACAAGCTATTAAAGCTATATCAAAGTCAAGTTTTTCAATATCATTACACATTATTTCAAAAGTTTCTAACCAATTATCGTGAATGTAATTATTACCATGTGTTTGAAAAGTTTTATAAAATATAAATTCTTGATCATCTAAAAACAATTTTTTATCTTTAAATAATTGAAAATTATTAGTTAATTGATGTTTCATGGAATCTATAAATGGATTAATTATCAATACTTTTTTATGATTTAAATAGTGTGTCCATGGAATTTCATTATTGCAAAAATGTAATGGATCTAATATATTATAATTAAGTTTTTTTATATCATATTTTTGACAATAATAATTTTGAATATTATCTATATCTGTATTTTCAAAACAAACTAATGCATTTGAATTTTGTATTGAATTATTTAATTCAGCAAAATACTTTTCAAATATTTGAATATCATTATTTTTTGAATAAATTCCACAAATTCTTAATGTATTATTTAAATTATGTACATTATTTAAAGTATTCTTAATATAATAATTATAACACAAATGAGTTTCTGGTCCCCATCCAAATCTTGATATAATAAAAGGTATATCTGATAAAATCATTTGGATTATTTCATTATTTGAATCATCTAAATTCATTTAATGAAATTTAATATTATTTTTTTATATAAAAAAGTGAATATAATACAATTATAAATGCAAAAACACCCTGCTTGTGTTGTAACAAGACATGGATGGGTTGATATTGATAATGATAATTTTACAGTAATAAATTGTGTTATGGAAAAAATACATATTGATATATTTGAATCTAATTTTTATAAAGAAAAAGAAAGACATTTTTGGCCTAAAATTCAAAGAATATATGATTATAAAAGTAACTATGGTGAAGCATTAGCTTATTATAAAACAGATTTTATACATCATATTATTAGATATCCTGAATTTACATCTTTACAATTTAAAGAAGCACTACTTTTTGTATGTAATGTATGCAAATATTGTGAAAAACACAATTTATGGTTAAGAACACATTTATGGAATGTAACTTATTACAAAGGAAATCCTTATATAATTGATATTAGAGATTTTGAAAAATATAACGGACAATCATGGAAATGTATATTTATGGGTCATTTAAATAAAACACTTTCACATCATTGTCCAATAAATGCATCTTGTTTTATAGAAAATTATAATGATATTTACGATAATTTAACTAAATGTAAAGATAATTTAGTAGAAATAGAAAAAATATTAAAATTAATAAAACCTGTAGAAATTAAAAATGACCAATGGTTATCATACCATCATACAAGAACTGAATTTTTGTATACTAATAATACTTTAAATGATAAAGTTATTGAGAGTATAAAAAATTATAAAGGTGGTAATGATAATAATAATAAAAGCTTTAATCTATTTAAATTATTAGATATTATAAAACCTAAAACAGTAATAGAAATAGGTTGTAACAATGGTTTATATATTTTTGGATGTTCAAAAAATTGTCCATCAATTGGAATTGATTATGGGATAGAAACAATAAATGAAGCAAATAAATTAAATAGTAAGTTTAAATCTGAATCTAACTTTATATGTTTAGATATATTAGATAATAACAAAATGAATAAAAATTATGGACCAAATGATGTATATGGAACCGCATATGATAGATTTAAAAGTCATACTTTAATAGCACCTGCTATTATACATCATTTATATCAACAATGTAAATCCACTAACAAAATTATTGAAATTTTCTCAAAACTTGCTAAAAACTATATGGTTATTGAACAAATTCCAAACACTGTTCCTGAAATTGAACTTAAAAACTCTTTAGAACAATATAATTGGAAAATTATAAATATATTAAATTCAACACCTTTACCTAGAAAATGGTTATTATGTGAATTAATAGTATAAACTTATTTAATGCTAGTATTCTGTATATTCCTTAACTTCTAAAATATTAGAATTAAAAAATATATTAATTTTATTTTTAATTTCAGAACGTTTATCATTCCAAATATACACATTTCTTGCTAATTCAATAAATTCATCATCAAATATTTTATCTTTTTCTTTTTCTCTTTTTTGATTTTCAATATCCCAGAGTTTTTCATTTATTAATTTTAATTGATTTAGTAAATCATTATTATCATATTTTTCTTTTATAGATTTCAATACATTTAATTCTTTATAAATATGATTTAGTTTTATTGAATCTTTTATTTTTTCACTTTTTATAAGTAATATAGAATATTTATCAAATAATTCACCAATTGATATATTAATTGATACAGACATTATTAATTAAATAAATTTAATTGTTTATACGAATTATTTCTATTAATAATTTGTATTTTTTTAGTTTTTAATTTCTTATTTATTACTAATGGCATAATTAAACAAGAAAAACAAGAATCGATTACATAAATTTCATTAGAATTTACTATAGTATCATAATAATCAATAAAATCTTTATAAATAAAATATTCACATAAATTATATTTTTCGGTATTTTTTTTATATAAATTTTTATCATTACATATTATAATTGTATTATCATTATCTAAATATTTATTTAGTAAATTTGAAATATTTAATTTTTTATTATCAGATGATGTTAATTGAATAAAAATTATATAATATTTTGAAATTAAATTATATAATTCTATTGATTTTTCATTACTAATAAAAGGAAAAAAATCGCAACAAATATCAATTGATAATTCAATATCATTATAAAAAATGGATATCATATTATATATATAATTATTAACATTGTATCCTTCTATTTTATTTAAATTTTTATTTATATATTTTGGTATATCAATTGATATACGTGTATATTGTTTTAAATAATTAAAACATTCACCAGAAATTAAGATATCATTTAATGTATTATTAAAATAATTTACAATTTTATTTTTAGTTTCTTCAAATTCTAAATTATTATTTATAGTTATAAAATTTATATTTTGATTTTGAAAAAAAGTTTTTAAATGTTTTAAATTTTTATCTTTACATATTAAATTTATTTCATTATAAAATTGTGTTAAATAAATAATTCCACCACTCATCGCAATTAAATCTCCAATTCCTTGATGACATACTACAACCGCATTTTTCATAGTTATTTTTAAAATAACTATGATTTTTTATATAATATTTCAAGGTTAGATAAAGCAACATCACAATATATTACACCACTATTTTTATTGTTAAATAAAATTTCTCTTAATATTAATCCATCTTCCCCTTGTATAAATTCTTCATTATACTTATATATAATTTTGTTTTTGATAATTGAATGACCATGTGCAATTTTATATGGTAAACATGGTTTCAAATATGTTAATCCTGTGTTGTTTTTATAAAAATTTTTATCAAAATTAATAAATTTATGATCTGGAAAAGTTTTTTCATAAATTGTTTTAGAATCTATTATATTAAATTTGTTATACTTAATATCTGATATATTTAAATTTCTATTTCTATATTCATAATTATGAATTACAGAATCACATTTATATTCTTTTAAAATATCGTAAATGATTTGAAATCTATTTAAATGATATGAATCATCAGCATCCATAAAAGCTATATATTTACCCTTTGCTATACTCCAACCTCTATTTCTATTTTTTGATGCATTACATTTTGTATTAACATTACTTATAATTATTTTGTGATGTGATATTATATTAGATTTAAATAATTCTAAATTATTTACTTCACTACAAGCTATTATAATTTCACCAACTAATTCTTCAAAATTTTTAGAATCTATTATATTATGTAAAATATTTTTAAGAAATTTGAAATGAGGTGGATATATTGGAATTACAACAGAAAACATATCTATTGTTTTTAATAAATATATTTTTATATAAATAAACTGTTATGGAATATAATATATATATATTATGGACAGAAGATAATCCATTAACAGAAAATAGAATAAATTCAATAAATCAACTTAAAGTAATAAGTGAGTGTAATATAATTTTAATAAATAATGAAAATTTAAGTAAATATATATTATCTGAATATCCTTTACATCCAGCTTATAATTATTTAAGTGCAGTTCATAAATCAGATTATTTAAGAACATATTTAATGCATTTTCATGGTGGTGGTTATAGTGATATTAAAAATACTAAAGGAAGTTGGAAAAAATCTTTTGAAAATTTATATAATAGTAACAAATGGATTATTGGTTATCCAGAAATAAGAAATGGAAATGCTCGAACTGTTCCACAAGAATCATATAATAAATTAATTGGTAATGGTTGTTATATCTGTAAAAAAAGGACACCATTAACAAATGAATGGTATAATAATTTAATTTATATATTAAATAATAAATTAAGTGAATTAAAAATATATCCAGCTAAAAATTTAAGAGATTGTAATACGAAACATAATAAATATCCAATTAAATGGACAGAAATATTAGGTGATATTTATCATCCATTAATTTTAAAATATAATGATAAAGTTTTAAGAACTCTTCCAATGTGTATATGTAATAATTATAAATAAAATTTATTATAATAAATGGCTACATATGATAATATTACTTATTTTGGTACTTGTAGTGACTTTCATTCTAGTATTATAAATGGTAAATCACAACCATATCCACGAGAATTAAAAATTATTAAAGAATTTATAAAAAATCATAATAAAAATAACTGTTTTATTGATATTGGAGCACATATTGGAACAGTTAGTATTCCTTATTCCAAATTATTTAATGAAGTTATTTGTTTTGAAGCAAATCCAGAAAATTATAAAAATTTAAAAAAAAATATAGAATATAATAGATGTAAAAATATTATAAGTTATAATAATGCTATTTCAAATTCTAACAGTTGTTATAAATTAATTAAAAGTGGAAAAAATTCTGGATGTTATCATATAGAAAAAACTAATAATACTAATAATAATACTAATAATAAAACTAATAATAATACTAATAATAAAACTATAACATTAGATGAATTAAATTTAAATAATAAAATTGATTTTATTAAAATTGATACTGAAGGTAGTGAATTATATGTTTTAGAAGGTGCAATTAACACAATAAATAAAAATAAACCATTAATTCAAGTTGAAACTAATAAACTATCTGAAATTAATTTTAATTATGATAAATCAAAAATTTATAATTTTTTATATAATTTAGGTTATATTATATATGATGATGATAATAATGACCCAATATTTATTCATAATAATATTGAAAAAAAAATTAACTAATTTAGCATCATTATAACGATTATTTGATTTTATACGAATATGATAAGTATCATAATTTTTTATTATATTTGAATTATTAGTATGAAGTAAAGTATAATCTTCTTTTTTTACAATATTTAATATTTTTAAGCAAAAAAACACATCGATTTTAACAAAAAATACAAAGAATATGGTATATGATCATTGTTATCATTAGTATATACTGGATTATAGATTATCTAAAAATAATTTATGTTTATTTTCTATAGTTAATAAAGTATCATTAAAATCTTTTAGCAATTGATACTTTCTTCGGGATTTTATCCTTTTTACATTGAAATATTCCTTCTTTAATTTTACATTATTTGTTGTTAAATATGTAAATGTTTTTGTATATGTTTCAAATGAAATATTATTTTTTGTATATTGTAATGATAATTCATTTAATATAACAATCGATTTTGTAATATTAACCACAAAATTATTAATATATATTTTCCAATAATTAAATATAGATTTGATATCATAAAACATCTTTATATTTATTAAGATTTTCAATCATTTTTATTAATTTTTGTCTTTTTAAATTTTGAAAATATTTATATAATATTAAATTATCATTATTTACAATTTCATAATAATATTTCAAATTACTATTAAGATATTCAAAATCTTTAAAATCTTCTTTAATTATCTTTTCTAATAAAATATCACCTAATACATTATTTGTATCATATATATTTATTATTAACGGAATTCCTTTAACATAATGAAAAATAAAATCTTTATTTATTAAAGGATTATTTTTGTTATTTATACATTCTGTTTCTATTATATAACCATTATACACTAATTGTATTTTAATATCATTATTTGAAAGAAAATCTATTTTTTTTTTAGATATATATTTTAATAAAGTTATCTTTATAATATTCATTTATACTTTATTTATATAAAATGTCTATTGCTTATAAAAAATTCAATGTTGTTAAGATTATATTAAATAAATCTATTTTTGATGAAAATATTATACATCATATCTTAACTTATTATTGGAATCTTTTAGAACATAAAAAAAAAATTCTATTACCATGGATTGATTTAAATAAATTATATTGGGATCAATTATCCAAAAATATTAATGCTATCGATCTATTACGTGAAAAAATTAATACTGAGAAATTATTAAATCCTAAAGAATATTATAAATTAGGAATATTTGATATTGTTGATTGGCAAAATTTATCCGCTAATCCAAATGCCATAGATTTATTAAAAGAAAATAAAAATAAAATTATTTGGAATTATTTATCTAAAAATCCAAATGCTATAGATTTATTAAATGAAAATCAACATAATATTGATTGGGATGCATTATCTTCTAATTATAATGCTATTGAATTATTAGAACAAAACATTGATAAAATAAATTGGAATAATTTTTCATTAAATCAAAATCAAAAAGCAATAGAATTGTTATCTAACAATTTAGATAAAGTAAATTGGAGTAATTTATCTAGTAATCCAAATGCAATCAATATATTATTAAATAATTTTGATCATATAGAAACTGATTCATTAATATATAATGAAAATGCTATAGATATTTTATGTTTTTTTACTATAGATTGGAATATATTATCTTTTAATTCTAATTATATTGAATTACTTCAAGAAAATTTAGATAAACTTAATTGGTCTTTATTATCTGAAAATCCTAATGCTATTGAACTATTAAAAAATAATCAAGATAAAATTAATTGGTATAAATTATCTTCTAATTCTGCAATCTTTGAAAATGAACAAATGCCTATTATATAAACTCATATAAACATTTATTATTAAATTTAATTGTGTGTTAATAACACACACTATTTGCTTCAATAGCTCAGTTGGTTAGAGCATCAGACTGTTAATCTGAGGGTCGTAGGTTCAATCCCTACTTGAAGCGTTCTTTTTTATAAAAAAAACTTATTTAAATAAGTTTTTTTGGTATAATTATTTATTTTTTTTATAAAAAATGATATAATTTTTTATAATTTTTCACACAAATGATCAAAATTATTGTTATTGTTATCTTAAATATTCATATTACTAATGCTAATTATTTTACTATAAAAAGAAATGAGTGTATTAGGCAAAAAGAAGTTATAAAACAACAACTTACTGAATGTCAAAATGATATTTTTGATGGTATATATGCACTTATAAATATTGCCTGTGCTGATAATAAAGCTATTGATTTACCATTTTATCTTAAAACTAAACGTAAAAAATGTGTTGATATTAAAATTTTAACTAATCAAATTCTTGAAATTAATGCATACGAAGAAAGTTGTGAATTTACATTTCATAACGACAATAAAAATATCAAACAATCGCTTCAAAATTGTAAAGATATTAAAGAACAATTTGAACAATTAGCTACTATTCATTTTTGCCCCATTGGAACTAGTTTAAATTGGATTACTACTGCTAAAACTAGTTCTCCTTTATCACAAATTAAAGCTGGACCACAATGTTTTGTTTGTGGTGAAGATCATTTTAGATCTAAAAATATGTTTAAATGTTCTAAATGCCCGGCTGGTTATATTGCTAACAATGACAAAAATGATAAATGCTCTTTGTGTACACAAAAAATGTTTAAAAATAACGAATGTTATAGACCTTCTGATCAATTTTGTGATTATAATCACAAACTTGCTAATTATGATAAATATACTGATAATACTATTTCTTGTATTTATTGTAATGAACCGGGAACATTTAATAAAAATATGAATCATAATTTTGAATGTGATAAATGTCAAGATGGATATATTTATGACTATAATTATCATAAATGTATTCCTTGTCCAATTGGAACATTTCAAAAAAATAATAATTGTATTCAATGCCCTAAAAATACTTTTAATGATAAAATTGGAAATAATCACTGTTATCCTATTACAGATCAATGTCCTTCAGATACTATAGCTAATTTTCCTGGTGCTACACACTGTAATTCAGAAACATTTATAGAAAAAATAAAAAGACTTTGGTATATAATATTTATTATATTATTTATTATGTTTATTACAATTACAACACATATTTAGTCTATATATTTTATCTTGATTTTCAATTATTGTTATAATTAAATTATAACTGTATATTAGTATATTTTTTCTTCTTGATTTTATATTTTTATTACAAAGATAATCTTCTTTTATATTTATAAATAATTGTAATTTAATTTTACAATTATTTATAAATTCTTTATGTGATATAATATTTAAAATATTTTTTTTTACTAAATTTTCTAAATCATCTATTAATTTTAATGTTTTTATTATATAATTATTAATATGACTTTTCCAATATAAAAATATTATTTCTTTATTATATTTAATTAAACAATACATTTTATATTTTTAGAAATAAAGATATGTTATCATTTTTATATTACTTATTGAAATAAGTATCTAATAGTTTTTTCAATGATGGTTTATATTTAACAATTCCACTATCCCATCTTGATTTAATTATTTGCCATCCCGGAGGTTTTCCGTCACCATAACATTCTAAGTTTAATTTACAATTATCTATACAATTTGTATTTGTTATATATTTATTTATATTACTAATTATATATTTATCTGTTTCAATATTATTAATTTTACTAATTAAATTATTATAAATAAAATATTTTATTCCAAAAATACTTAATACATTAAATCCTTTTTTTTTACAAAATGATATACATAAATCACTACTATCATATATATCACATATATTTTTATTATTATAAAAAATTGTTATATAATTTTCATTTCTTTCTATAGTTATTTCATATTTATTTAATTTTTTTATTATTTTATTTATATCTTTTGTAAAAAAACTTAAATATGCTGTTTCATTATTAATACTATAAAATTCATTTTTATTATTTAATAATTGCAATCCATAATATCCTAATATTGGATAACCCTTTTTCTTACATTCATTTAATAATAATTTTAAAATATTATATTCTTCTTCTGTTGGTTCAAATAATTTTATTTTCTTTATATTATATTTTGTTATACCAAAAATACCATTAAATAAATTATATCTTTCATATGTTTTACTTAAACGAAAATATGATATATGAGGTTGTGATAACTGAGCGCACATATCACATATTAATACTTCAGGACCTATTACTAACATTTGCTGTTTTTTCTTAATAAAATTTAAATATTTTTTATATTGTTCTTCTGGTAAATTAGTTATATCAAATACTGGTAAGTTTTCTACAAATACTTTAAAAGTGCTTTGAGTAAATGCTGCTTCTCTTAATTGAACATATTTATATTTATGTTTTGTAAGTAAATCAACTAATTTTACACCATAATTATAAGCATCATTACTATAAACATCATAATCAAATAATTTTTCATTCTTTTTATATATCTTTTTATTTGTTGGTAATAATAAATCAATTGCAGTTCCACCATATAATATTAATTTATTTTCAATTATAAAGTTTTTAATTATTAATTTAATTTTATTAGTTTTTTTTACATAACTTAATTCCATATTATTTTCATAATTCTTTATGATTGTTTCAAAATGTTCTTTACAATCTTCCTTCATTGTTTTAATTTGTTTAAAATATAATAAAGTAAAATGGATCAAATTAAAGATAATCTTAAAGATAAATCTAAATTAACAAAAGATCAACCTAAAGATCAACCTAAAGATAAACCTAAAGATCAACC
>TARA_B100001778_G_scaffold60649_1_pt1 | contig 14861 bp, 16 predicted proteins | sample TARA_B100001778 | Tara Oceans TARA_B100001778 (sample SAMEA2623826) | marine metagenome | biome: marine biome (ENVO:00000447); feature: deep chlorophyll maximum layer (ENVO:xxxxxxxx); material: "saline water (ENVO:00002010), including plankton (ENVO:xxxxxxxx)" | depth 40 m
CAAGCGAATGCTACTTCGGCTGTAGGTATTGAACCTGGGACCTTCAATCAGTCCATATATGAAGTGATTTTAGGTCATGCTTCAATGAAAGACTCTATTATTTCAACGAAGTGGAAAGGGCTCTCTATCGCTCCTGCAACGATCGATTTATCCGGTGCAGAAATTGAGTTAGTTTCAGCTTTCAATAGGGAGAGATACTTAAAAACTGCGATTTCAGACATCATTGACGACTATGACTACGTTTTTATTGATTGTCCACCTTCAATTGGTCTTCTTACAGTCAATGCTTTAACTGCGGCTGATGAAGTACTGGTTCCAATCCAGTGTGAATACCTAGCACTAGAGGGATTAGGGCAACTAATAAACAATGTTGAAAAAGTAAAAACCCACTTAAATGAAAATTTGCATATTTCAATAATTGCTCTCGTAATGTTTGATGGTCGAACAAAGTTAGCTTCTCAAGTTGTCCAAGAGGTGCGTGATCATTTTGGTAATAAGGTCTGTAATCAAATTATTCCCAGATCTGTGCGCCTATCAGAGGCCCCTTCTTATGGGCAACCGATCATCTATTTTGATCCCAAAAGCCGTGCAGCATTAGCCTATAGAGCTTTAGCAAAGGAGATATCAAGTGTCACGTGAAAAAACCGGCTTAGGGAGAGGGTTAGGGGCTTTAATCCCTTCAACATCAACACCGACAGAAGGGTCATATTATTCAGAAACAACTGGTTATCAAGAGGTACCTATAGGTTCTATTTCTGTTAATCCTTATCAACCTCGCGATGTTTTTAATGAAGATGCTTTGAATAGTCTCTCACTATCCATTCGTGAGGTTGGTGTACTACAACCAGTATTAATCAGGCGCAAAACCTCAGATACTTTTGAACTTATAGCCGGGGAACGGCGTTGGAGGGCAGCAAAAAGAGCCGGCAAGGAGACAATTCCAGCGATTGTTCGCGATGTTGAAGATTTAACATCACTAGAACATGCGTTAGTTGAGAATCTTCACCGTCAAGATTTAGGGCCACTTGAAGAGGCGGCAGCTTACCAACAATTAATTGATGACTTTCAACTTAGTCAAGAAGCCGTAGCGAAGCGCGTTGGTAAGAGCAGACCTGCCATTACTAACGCATTACGACTTCTTCAATTGCCATCATCAGTTCAAGGTTTCCTTATGGATGGGAGATTAACAGCGGGACATGCTCGAGCACTTTTAGCCTTGTCCTCACGACAGGAACAAGATCAACTTGCAAACAGAGCGATTGAAGAGAATTTAACTGTCCGTGAAATTGAGATGATAGTTCGTGATGGGAGTGTGTCTACAAAAGGGACAAAGAGACGACCAGCCAATAAATCTGCAGCAGAACTTGAAGTCGAAAGGATCCTTAGTGAACTTCTTTCCACTCGTGTGGGAGTTATCATCGGTAGTCGGCGAGGGAAAATTACAATTGATTTTGCTAACAGTGATGACTTAAGTCGAATACTTAATATTATTGAAAATACTAAAAGTCAATAAAATAAAGGACTTTAGAGAAAAGTCTAAATCTCTAGTTTAAACTTTTGAGTTGTTCAGACCTTGTTATCCCCAGTTTGGGGAAAAACCTGTGATTTTCGTTTAAAAAACCTCTTTGAACAGGGAAAATAGCATTCTTTGTATTTATAGAGGAATTTCTTCGAATGGTTGAGAAAACCAAGATGAAATCGCGTCAATTAAGACTTGAAGTAGCATTTGAGAGTCCGTGATTAAATCCTCTGTCGAACCGTATCTAATAGCAACAGCTGGCATTCGTGTTTCTCTGAGAATTTTTTCACTATTTCCAATGGTTTCAATAATTTTTCCAGTTTGCTGTAAAAAATTTTTTGAAAATAATTCTGTAAAATGTGTTCCGCCAGGTGAAGCAAAACCTTTAGCTGAGTAGAAGGAAATCGTTCTTTCGCCAGCTACAGGCGGAAAAATACCTATATAAAGGTCAACATTGTTTTTATTACAAAAAGCTGCGTGCACTGACTCATCGTAATGATCAATTACGTCTACCTTAATATGCGATTGACGCATTTTTTTTGCAAATCTATCAACAACAGGAGAGAACCCTCCTAGATGACCAAGTGCAACTGACGGCTTATCATCAGATTTCATCTTTGAAATAATTTTTTCTTTTTCTTGAACAATGGCAACAGAACCTTGCTCTACTCGCTCCCCAAGTCGCTTTAAAGCTGTCATACAGTTTGGTCCGAAAATTGCATCAACTACTAAGCCTGAGTTTCGTTGAAATAGTTCAATTGCTTTTTGTGTGTCAGGACCAAAGATACCGTCGACTTTTCCAGCGTTAAACCCAAGAGAACCTAGTGATCTTTGAAGTTCCGCAATATCCTCTCCTCGTAACATAGGACGACTGAGATAAAGAAGTCTGTCTCCAAGAACATAACTATTTTCAACTAGAACATCCCATGTTTTCTGATCACATTGGCCAGATATTGGCAACCCTCGTTGTTCTTGAAACTTCATGATTGAATTCTTTGTTTCCTCAGTAAAGCAATCAAATGGTTCAGCGATATCAAAACCTAATGATTCAAGCATGAGATGCAACTCTTGGATTCGCGCGCCTCTATCACCTAAGTCAAGTGCATTAGAGTCTTTAGACTGGTTTTCCATAATTTCGCATCCCAAACAACTACGGCATGTAGTTTATCGGCTTCAGCGTATATGGAAAGTTAGATAAACTCGGAAAGGTCTTCGAGAAGGGCGTCTTTTGATTTTGCACCGACGATTCTCTTAGTTGGAACGCCTTCGTCAAACACGATTAGAGTCGGAATACTCATGACTTCAAACCGTCTGGCAATATCTCCAGCTTCATCTACATTTAGTTTCGCAATTTGTATATGTTCTCCCTGCTCAGAGGCTATTTCTTCCAAAATGGGTGCAATCATTTTGCACGGCCCGCACCATTCAGCCCAGAAGTCTACAAGGATGGGTTTTTCAGAAGCATTCACAACCTCGTCAAAGGTGCCAGCGGTAAGGGTGGTAGTTGAATCAGACATTTTGTCTCCAGTTCGAATTTAGAAAAGCTTTAACTAAATGTAGTGGCGAAACTAGTGTTTGTGGGGAACATGTGACAAGTTACCCTGCATGTTGTTCTTCTAGCCAACGTTCGGCATCAATCGCTGCCATGCAACCAGATCCCGCTGCTGTAATTGCTTGACGGTACGTGAAGTCTTGAACATCTCCACAAGCAAATACACCATTGATGTTTGTTCGAGATGAATCACTTTCTGTTTTGATGTAGCCATTTTCGTGCAGAGATAATTGACCTTCGAAGATTGATGTATTTGGTGTATGGCCTATAGCTATGAATAAACCAGATATTTTAAGTGTGGATTCTGTTTGATGAGTTACGTTTTGAACCTTAACGCCTTCAAGTTTGGCATCACCGATGTATTCAGTTACTTGATGATTCCAAAGAAATTTAATTTTAGGGTTAGCGAATGCTCGATCTTGCATAATCTTTGATGCTCGAAGTTGGTCTCGCCGGTGAATGATTGTTACTTTGCTGGCAAATCGTGAAAGAAACATTGCTTCTTCAACAGCTGAGTCTCCTCCACCAACGACAGCGATCTCTTGATCTTTAAAGAAGAAACCATCGCAAGTAGCACACGTTGATATCCCGTGTCCTACGAGTTCTATTTCTTTTGGGAGGTTAAGCATCAGAGCTTTAGCACCAGTTGAAACAATTATTGATTCAGCAGTGAATGTTGGTTCGTTTGATGACGGATCACCTACCCATACTTCAAACGGTGAAGTGTGTAGGTTAACTCGTGTTACTTTCTTTGTTAATAATTCAGCTCCGAATCGTTCTGCCTGCGCTCTAAAGTTAGACATTAACTCTGGACCCATAATCCCTGAAGGAAATCCGGGGTAATTTTCAACATCAGTGGTCAGCATAAGTTGACCACCGGGTTGGTCGCTCGTTGAGGATGGCTCTCCCTCTATAACTAATGGTTCTAAATTGGCACGAGCAGTATATATTGCAGCTGTAAGTCCAGCTGGGCCGGAGCCTATAATAACAACCTCTTTGTGCTCAGACATCATTTCCTTCCATATGCGAAACACTTTCTTTGGGTGTAGCTGCACCTTTTGGTCTTTTTCTCCATATCAAAAGACCGATGGTGGACCATAACGTAGCGCTTAAAAGATAGACGAACCAAACTGCTCTTGAACGTTCTGAAAAAACCCAGAGATCAAAAATCTCAATGAGGCCTCGACTTGCTCCGATAAAGAGAAAAGGAAGCGCTATTAAAACAATAACTATTGCAGTTAATCCATAGACTAAAGTCCGACTTATGCGAATAGCTGGACCTGAGGTTTTTGCCCGAATGTTTTCAACTTGGTTCACTATTTTCGATGTAATTAATGTTTCAAGTGAAGCGGTTGATTTTTGATCTTCTGGTTGGAAATTATTTGTTTCGACCATGTGGTGAGAATACCCGCTCAGATCAAGTTTTGATTATTTTTTACACTTTTATGTGGTGGGGTAGCTGCCTCTAGTTAGGAGCTTGATACAGGCGAACCCGCTTTTGGTTTAGGAATTGTGGTCTACTTCAATAATTAATCTAGGAGGGTCCATAGTTTGATATGACCGAAAAGTGCTGTTTGGTTCAATACCTAGAACAAAGGTTAAGTTTGCTTCAAAGTCACCAAAGTAAATGCCCGTGAGGTTAGATTCATCGGCTGTTATTGTTTGTGCAATTGACCCCCAAGATGGCTCGTAACCCGTTTCCTCGTTCCACACACCACCACGTGCGGCAAGATTTATTACAACGTACTCATTTATTTCAATTGGTAGAACGTACGAACCCTCTTCTGCCAAGAATTCACCATTTATCTCTACCGCATAAGGCCCTGGAATCATTGAAACAGGATCATCACTCGTTGGCGCTAACTCTATGATAAATGAGTCATATGATTCTCCTGATTCGATACGCACTCCCTGAAGTAGGAACGATCCGTATTCGTTAGGGTTATCCGATGTGTAGGTACTTACAGGTCCTCGTCTAAAAATTTCTTCTGGAGTCGTTATTGCTTGTAACCCAGCTGCAGAAGGTTCATCACTAGATAGTTCCCCATTTTGAGATTCTTCTAAGTCCTCTGAAATATTTGGTTCATTATCGTCTACCAGATCAATATCTGTGGCGATTTCACCTGCTTTTTCTACATTTGTAGTGGCTTCGACTTGACTCGATTCAAGGGAATCCGATTCCTCAAGATCAGCAGCGTCATTACTTTGTTCGCTTACTTCTAAAGGGGCACTTTCTGCCACTTGTTCGGTATCTGACTTTTCAAGATTTTCGGATGCTATCTGTCTTGTTGAATTGTCTCCGGATCTGAATAGCGGAATAGCAATAATAACGAGTATTGCAGCAGCAACTGCTCCAAGAATTCGAGCTGGCCTCTCAAAGATAAAACTCTGTTTGTCGGCATTCTTGATAGGTATTACCGAATCAGGTAAATTCACCGACATCTCGCTTAATGCAGTCTGGATATGACGTGCTTTCATTTCTGGATCGTTCGGTACAACTTTCCCAAACCCTTTACTTACCGAGAGAATCTGGTGAACCTCATTCATTAGATTAGGATCTGATTCAATGCGCGCACGTTCTTCATCTGTTACTTCGCCATCTATGTAGGCGCTTATTAATTCAAAATCATTATGTCTTCTAGAATCATCCATCGTTAACCTCTTTGACTGCGCGTAAATGGTTTTTGTTCCCTAAAATTTCTTCTTTCATCTTTTGGCGGGCACGGGCAATCCGTGATTTTACAGTGCCTGATGGAACATCAAGGATTTCACCTATTTCTTCATAACTAGTACCTAATTGATCTCGGAGCACGAGTACTATGCGAAATTCCTCTGGTAATCGTTGTAAAGCAACGTCAATGTCAATGCTGTCAATTAGTGAGTCTTCGAGACTCGGTGTCGTGTTGGCTATCACAGTTTCTTCATTGAATTCAGTGGCTGGTCTGCGAGACTTTTTCCGAATTTCGTCTAGTGACGCATTCGTAGCAATGCGGTAAACCCATGTTGAAAATTTTGCAGTTGATTTAAATGAGGCAATATTTCTTGCAACTGATATCAATGTTTCCTGGGTTGCTTCATTAGCGTCGTCAGTGTTTCCTGTTATTCTCCGGCAGATTGAAAAAACAAAATCATAGTAGTGTTCAAGTAACTGCTCTAAAGCATCTCTATTTCCTTGTTGCGCTGATGCTACAAGTTGGGATTCATCAAATGACACGACTATCTCTACTACACATAGGGTACTGATATCTATTTACGAAACTTCTATTCCAGATATCTCCATTCGGATACCAGGCGGAGGCTTATCTCCAAGGTCTGTAAACCAAACAAGAACAGCGCCACCCGTAATTCCTGTTAAATCTACAGTTGCATTTCCTTGTGACGAAGTAATAGAGCCGACAGATGTTCCCCATGCAGCCAATGCGCTTTGGGGTGAGTCTGCAACGAAAATTTCTCCAGACCAACCAGTGTTTGCAGTTTCAATAGCTACTCGTTGAAGCTCGTAAGGTTTCTTCAACTCTATAACCAGCCCAACACCATCTTTTAAGCCACCCATTGAACGGTTAGCGTAGGTTTCGCTGTACCAGATTGTTTCAGGATCTTCGTCTAACAAATTATCAATTAGTTCTGGGTGCTCTACGCCATCACCTAAAGGGTCAAAGTCATTCGCTCCTAGAACAGATACCATCTCAAAAATCGGTGAAACTCCTGATTCAGACAACTCTGAACTGGATTCAGAACTACCTACCGTTTCACTAGGTTCCTCGCTTTCAGGTTGTTGAGATGGAACTGAAGCTGCTGGTATTGGCGTAACCGTAGCTTCCACGACTTCAGAAGATTCATTATTATTATCTGAACTAAATGGGTTTCCATTTGCTGCGAAAATTACTCCTAGGACTAAAAAAAATACAAAGCCTGTGAGAAGAAACTTAGATACGAATGTATTTAGATCAAAGGGCTTTAAAGGTTGATTTTCATCAATGATCTCTTGGTTTGAGTCTGTATTCGGCGATTCTTCTTCTAGGTCATCTATAAAGTCCACAACACTAGAGTATCTCTCAGTTGGCGCGGCTGCCGTCGCTTTTTCGATAGATTGCATAATTTCTTTGTTTATCAATTTTGATAACTGGCTCCTTTTAGGGACTTTTAGTGAGCCGACGAGCATAAATTGTAAGATTTTTCCAAGTGAGAAGATATCGCCATGTATGTTCGAGGTCGCCGTATCTTCATAGAAACTGGAATGACGATCAATGCCGTTTTCATTATCCGGCAATAAATCGCTAGAGATGAGACTTCTAAATTTATTGAAACCAAACCCCGAAACTTGAGGACCCCTATCGGGGCATAAAAATATACGTTTAGGGTTAAGGCTTCCATGAAGAATACCTCGTTCATGCGCATATGAAAGAGCATCAGCAATCCTTTTCGTTATTTGTATTGCAACACTTAGAGATAGTGGTCCTGTTCGTTCCACGTAATCAAAAATTGTTTCCTCTTTCACTAACTCAACAACTATTGCTTCTAAATCTTCGTCACCAGTTGTATCTAAAACGGTGACAATCGAAGGGTGATTAAGTCTTGAAATAAGTTTTGCTTCTTTTCTAAATAATGAAACATGGTCGGAATTTGTTATTTGAAAGGGATTAGTAAGGTTGACAGCGACATCTCGTGATAACACCAAGTCTCTTGCCAACCATGTTTGAGTTCCCGACTCAGACGAAATGAGCGACGTAAGTACATATCTCCCTGATAATTTTCGTCCAAGTAATATTCTTGTATCTGAATTAAAGGAGTCAGTCACTTTACTTAACTAAGCCGAAGGACTACTGGACAAGATAAGTAACACCCAACACTCTGGGGCCTCCGTGCGTTCCAATAACTGCACCAAGTTGATTAATTCGGATCTGTTCCCTAGGAAAGATATCAGAAATGAGCGTTGCGAACTCTTCAACATCTGGAGCATCACCATGGATTATGCACAATTCTGAAATTTCGCTCTCACCTTCAAGCACTTCTTTGAGCCAGATAAGCGACTTCTTTCTGGTTCTTTGCCGTCCAGCCTCAACAACCTCTCCACTACTTAAATCAAGACAAGGTTTGAATTGCAGCATTGTTCCCAACATCGCTTTCGCTCCGCCAATTCGCCCACCTTTCTTGAGGTTCTCAAGTGTGTCTAATGTCGCGAAGATCCTTGTCCTGCTCGCTAAGTTCTCAACTAAAGAAACTATTTCATCCATAGATCCACCATTTTTTGCAGCGTCAGCAGCTTTACGAATAATCGTTCCCAAACCACTCGTGATGGATTTTGAATCAATACATTTTACGGGCAGGGTATCAGCAAGCGCATCTGCAGCTAACTGTGCAGCTTGGCCAGTTGCAGAAAGCGCTAAAGATAGATTGATACAGATAACTCCCTCTGCTCCAGCCTCCGCACACCTTTTGAATGCTGCTTCAAATGCCCCAGGTGAAGGAGCAGCAGTTGATGGCAAAAGATCACTTTCGCTCATCTTTTGGTAAAAGTCAGAAACCGAGAGGTCAACCAGATCGGTGTATTCAGCTTCCCCGAACCTCACAGAAAGAGGAACAATTTCAATACCAAGATTCTCAGCTTCTTCCAAACTAATATCACTGGCACTATCGGTAACAATACGAATCGTCATGGAACCCCCTAAAAGATCACAAAGGGGACTTTAATGCCGGCATGCCATACATCCTAAAATTAAATGAAGATTTTCTTTATAAAACTCTCTGAGCAGGTGAAATACATCTAGGAAATTCATTGTTTTTTAGAAAAGTTGCAATAAGAAGCACAAAAATAATGCGTATAGTCAACTACCCTAAGTTATATGGGAATCCTCTTTATCAGTAATGATATTTGCTTTGAACATGAGCCAAGCGGAAACCATCCGGAAAGACCTGACCGATTATCGGCTGTGTTAGATGGACTCGCGCGAGCACGAATGGGGTCAACCATTACGAAACTTCGTGCTGAAGCAGCAGATGAAAATTTAGTTTTACAAGTTCATGACCAAGAACTTATTTATGAATTGAAAGAAATATCTGAACGAGGAGGTGGTGTTGTTGATGCCGATACAAGAATGAGCACCGCTTCCTGGAAAGCGGCGCTTGTAGCCGCTGGGGCAGGGCTCCAAGCTATTAGCGAATTACAAAATGGAACCGCCACTTCAGCATTCTGCGCAGTACGTCCACCAGGTCACCACGCAACAACATCCAAATCAATGGGTTTCTGTTTATTAAATAACGTTGCAGTAACGGCAAAGGAGTTGAGAGATGCAGGAGAGAAAGTCCTTATTGTTGACTATGACGCTCATCATGGAAATGGCACGCAAGACGTCTTCTATTCCGACCCTAACGTCTTATTCATCTCCCTTCACCAGATGCCTCTTTATCCATGGACTGGAGAAGTAAATGAAAGAGGAATAGGCGATGGGATAGGAACAACTCTAAATATTCCATTACGGCCGGGGACTACTGGAGATGTCTACTTGTCAGCATGGGAGAAGTTAGCGTTACCGGTTATTGAGAAATTTGAGCCCACCTGGTTAATTATTTCAGCTGGGTTTGATGCTCACCGTAGAGACCCACTTACAGAGTTAGGATTAACATCAGGGGACTATAACTTGCTTACTTCCCGAATAATCCAAACAGTTCCTGCTGGACGTCGTCTAGTCTTTTTAGAAGGAGGATACGATCTCCAAGCTTTAGAACTTTCAACTTGTGCGGTATTACACGCACTAGTTGATAAAGAAACACACCCTGAAGAATTATCTAATGGGGGTATTGGTAGCGAAGCAGTTGATGAGGTCGAAGAAATACTACGTACTCATGAATACTGAACAATTTAAGAAGCTATTGGAATTTACTTCACCGATAAATGAGTGTTTTAAATCTGATGGGAAAAAGATTTACCTCGTCGGTGGCATTGTTCGTGACATATATGCAGGGTTGAATGATACTTTTCATCTTGATTTGGATTTCACAACTGATGCAACCCCCGACGAAATCAAGACAATAATTCAACCAGTAGCTGAAAGTGTTTGGCTTTCCGGACAACAATTTGGAACAATCGGAGCTCAGATCAACGGAAAAACAATAGAAATTACAACCCATAGGTCAGAATCTTATGTTTCAAAATCACGTAAGCCAGTCGTAACATTCTCAACTGATCTCTACGAAGATCTCTCTCGAAGAGATTTCACCATTAACAGCATGGCTATCAACCTTGAATCAGGAAAACTTATTGACCCATTTAATGGATTAAGAGATCTTCAAATCAAAATCCTACGAACGCCGCTTGACCCACATATTTCATTCTCTGAAGACCCACTTCGAATGATGAGAGCCGCTCGATTTATTTCTCTCTTTAACCTCACGCTTGAAAAGGGAATTAAGGAAAGCGTAAGTGAGTTAAAGGATCGACTTGCGATCGTATCTAACGAACGCATACGTGATGAGTTGAACAAATTACTTATTACCCCAGACCCAAACCCTGGATTTAAGTTTCTATTAAAAACGAAACTCTATGAATCGTTTTTCCCTGAACTAAATAGTTCCAGACGTCAACATCAAATTCGTTACCTCAGACACGATCATTGCATACGCCTTGCAGCGTTATTAATCAACAGTGCCTCTGAGACAAGAAAGGACCGATTGAAATATCTCAAATATTCAAATCGCGAGATTGACACAATAGATAATTTGATAAGTGCTTCACAAATGATACTGACACAGCCAATGAGTAACCCTCAATATAGAAAGTGGTACCTACATGCAGGGGAAAACCGTCAAGGTTCAATTGATATTGCTTCCATACAACGTGGCGTTCGTAGGAAAATTGCAGCTATACAACGTCAATCACGTCACCTTGACCAAGAATTAGAAGACTACATACCCCCCTTCACAGGTTCCGAAATCATTAGTATTCTGGAGATGCCTCAGGGACCCGAGATAGGGGAAGTTCTACAACTTCTCGAAAATATGTTCATAGAAAGCGGCCCTGTTAGTAATCAAGAAGCACTTAACTTCTTAGCAGAGTGGATAAAGGCTAAAGATAACTAGATAAGAAAATACTGCTTCTACTCTCTCTCTAAATTAATGTTAAATCATGGCCTTTCTGCCTTCTCAACTAACAAAAAAACGCCCGACTAGTGAGATAAGTTACGAACTTGAAAAAAGACGAATACTTGAGCAATACCGGACGGGAATCCTTTCAACCTACGATGTCTGTGATGCGCACCCAGAACTTCTTAGAGCTGCGCACAACTATTCTTATAAACAATTAGGAGACTGCCCCATATGTTCAGAGGAAACTCTCGTGACAGTAAATTATGTATTTGGACCACGGTTGCCTTCTCATGGTCGTTGCGTAAATTCAAAGAGAGATTTTGATCGAATACGGAAAAGAAAGGGATCATTTACATGTTATGAAGTTGAAGTTTGTACTTCTTGCTCATGGAACTATCTAAATCGGGCTTACCCGCTGTGACCTGACACAATAATATGTCTCGTCATGAAACTTCAACTAACTTAAAAGGAAAACCTCAGGAGAACTTATGCCTTTCTCACTAATACGATTCAACTTAATTGACCCGACCCTAGATAGCCAGTCACTCTCAGACAGATATAAAGCCATGTTAGATATGGCTGAATTTGCTGACCAAAATGAGTTTTTCATGGCAACATTCGAAGAGCACCACGGCGCTGATAATGCTTGGAGCCCTACGCCATTAATGAATGCAGGAACTGTTCTCGCACGAACAAAGAATCTGTCGGCATCAATATCAGCTTTACTATTGCCTTTACATGACCCGATCAGAGTTGCAGAAGATATTGCAGTCATTGACCTTATGAGTGGAGGGCGACTTACTGTCATTTTTGGTCTCGGGTATCGCCCTAGCGAATATCAACTCATGGGCAAAGACTGGGATAGAAGAGGAAAAATTATGGATGAAAGTATCCAGGTATTACTTGATGCATGGACTGGTGAACCTTTCAAATACAAAGGGGAAACACATCGAATCACGCCGTCGCCACTAACGAAGCCACACCCGTTAATTATGATTGGGGGGACAAGCAAAATTGCTGCCCGTCGAGCTGCCAAATTTGGGTTGCCGCTATCACCAGCTGCACACATGCCAGAACTTGAGGCATATTATTATGAGCAATGCGAATTGAACGGCACACAAGGGTTCTGTGCCATGCCTGGGCAAGAGACACATATGACTTTTGTGGCTGAGGACCCTGATAAGGCATGGGCTGAACTTGGACAATATTTTTTAAATGAAGCAGCTGTCTATTCCAAATGGCAAACCTCAGATATTTCATCAGCTGTACATAGTCATGCCTCAACTCCTGAAGAGTTAAGGAAGGAGGGGATCTATCAAATAGTCACTCCTCAAGAAGCAAGTACGCTTGATCAGATAGTCCATCATCCACTATGCGGGGGTATGCCAATTGATAAAGCGTGGGAAAGTTTACAACTTTATGTTGATGCCCTCTGAGGCTAAAAATTGTTTTTTTGATAGGCATTTTAGACAAAACCCCTACACTATGAACAGAAAATACATCATCGAAATTTTTGCACGGAAGGGCGGCAATGGCGAAAAATTGGACAGCTCCACAAATTGCTAAGCATAAGGTCAGTGCTGGAGATGAACCACTCGTAATGCTAACTGCATACGATGCACCGGGTGGTCGCATGGTCAGCGAGGCTGGTGCCGACATCATACTTGTTGGAGACACTTTGGCAATGGTGGTATTGGGTTATGAAGACACAATGCAAGTCACGATAGAAGACATGGTCCACCATACAGCTGCAGTCGCTAGAGCAGAGCCTGATGCGTTTATTGTTGCAGACCTTCCATGGATGAGTTATCACGTTTCACAAGAAGAAACGGTGAAGAATGCCGCACGGTTGATACGTGCCGGCGCAAAAGCTGTGAAACTTGAAGGTGGCCAAGATAGAGTCTCGATGATAGCGGCGATTGTTAGTGCAGAAATACCAGTAATGGGACACTTAGGATTAACCCCGCAATCTGTTCTTGCTCTTGGTGGTTATAAGGTACAAGGAAAATCAACTAATGCTGCTGTCGAAATTTCCTATGAAGCGAAGGCTTTAGCTCACGCAGGTTGTTTCGCAGTAGTCCTTGAATGTGTTCCATCTCTGGTCGGGAAACTAATAACGGATTCGCTCCCAATTCCAACTATCGGTATAGGTGCCGGACCTGATTGTGATGGCCAAGTACTTGTTTTCCATGATTTACTTGGAATTAATCATGACTTGAAACCCAAATTTGTGAGGACCTACGCAAACCTTCAGGAGATAACAGTTTCAGCTCTCAAAACATATGCTGCAGATGTCAGAAGTAAAAATTTCCCATCAGAAAATGAGAGTTATCAACTATCTGATGAAGATGCCGAAGCTTTAGGATTGTATGGGGCGACGATTCCGAAAGATGAAGATCCCCTCGCGAGCTGGTAGACGTCGGTATTTACAGTCAATGCCACTACGCTAGAAACAGCAAAATTTAACCTGCCCTCAGACCTGCTGAGGGCCCCGCATGCGGGACCAGAGGAGGTAAAAACTCGTAGTGAGCACTCGAGCATACGAACTGATGATTATCGTTGACGGCGATCATGATGACGCAACGGTAGATCAAATAGTCACACAAGTAGATACATGGGTTCAAGGCGAAAATGGAAGCCTTGTGAAGACTGATAAGTGGGGGAAGCGAAGATTCGCCTACGAGATTAATCATAAGACCGAAGGACATTATGTTGTTCTTGAAATGGCAACAGGACAAGTCAATATGGAACCACTTGAAAGATCTCTGCAACTTACAGATGAAGTAGTCCGCCACAAACTAATTCGACTACCAGATCATGAGGCGCAACGACGAGGACTGATCTAAGCTCACAATAAGAACCTAAGAGATACCAAGGATAATAATGGCAAGAGACAACAACATAACGATTATTGGGAATTTAACCCGAGACCCTGAACTAAGATTCACACAAGGTGGAGCCGCTGTCACTGATATTGGCGTTGCCTGGAATGAGAGTAGAAGAAATAAAGAGACTCAACAATGGGAAGATACTCCCTCCTATTTTGATATTACTTGTTGGTTTGATTTAGCAGAGAACGTTGCAGCAACACTCCGAAAAGGAGATCGTGTTGTCGTAACTGGAAATCTAAAATGGGAATCATGGCAAACAGCTGATGGAGAATCCCGAAACAAAGTAAAAGTTATCGCTGATGATGTTGCCCCTAGCCTTCGTTGGGCAACCATTGAAAATGGCGCTATTCAGAGAACCCAAAGCCGAGGCGGTGCCTATGACGCAGGAGCCTCAGCGTCAACACCTAGCTCCACACCTGCTTACGATCCGAACGAAGAGCCATTCTAGACAAATAAGGAAAAATATGCCTCCTAAAAAAAATACGAAAAGAGCGAAAGCGCCCTCAGCGTTAGACCGACGAGGGAAGAAAAAAGTATCTATCCTGACACAGGAAAAAATAGAATACGTTGATTGGAAAGATGTTAACCTCTTGAGAAGATTTACATCCGACCGAGCAAAGATCCGTGCGCGAAGAGTAACTGGGAATAGCGCCCAACAACAACGCGATGTTGCAATGGCTATTAAAAATGCAAGGGAAATGGCATTGCTCCCATACGAAAATCGCGTTACTACTCAACGCGGTGGACGAGGAGGAGACCGTAGACAACGAGACGATGATCGCAGACCAAGAGAACCAAGAGAACCAAGAGAACCAAG
>TARA_B100001778_G_scaffold97976_1_pt1 | contig 14802 bp, 13 predicted proteins | sample TARA_B100001778 | Tara Oceans TARA_B100001778 (sample SAMEA2623826) | marine metagenome | biome: marine biome (ENVO:00000447); feature: deep chlorophyll maximum layer (ENVO:xxxxxxxx); material: "saline water (ENVO:00002010), including plankton (ENVO:xxxxxxxx)" | depth 40 m
TTATGAGTTTTTTTAAATCGGGCGTCCTTTTAAAAAAATCCAGATGTATTGGATTGCAGTTCTGTTTTTCAAATGTTGAATAATAGCTGTCTTTATAAGACGCATCATCACCGGTGGCGGTTGGAATAAAACATATATTGGGATTGCTTTTTTTAGATTGATCGAGGATGTATTTTTCTATTATTCCAACACCAGGATTTCGTCCGAATCCTCCGCCCCCTATGGCTATTATTTGTCTATTCATAACTCTTAGGTCCAAAAAAAATTTAATGAATGTATAATAACATTAAGTATTTACAATGAATCCATAAAATCAAGGAAGAGCGATGATCAAAAAAACAGGCGTAACTTTTTTAGCTACATTAGTTCTAATTATTTCAGGAGGGTGCTCTCAGGAAAATACCAGCCCCCAGAGTAAATCCAACTCTGATGTCAAAGCAATTCTAGTTGAGGGAACAGGAACATACAGTCGTAAAATTTCCACTGAATCTGAAATGGCTCAGAAATTTTTTGATCAAGGTTTAAGATACGCATGGGCATTTCATTTCCCAGAATCTATCGCCTCATACCAACAAGCTGCTATTCATGATCCAGATCATCCAATGATCTACTGGGGAATGGCACACGCAATAGGCCCAAATCCAAACAGTCGGTATTCTGGAATGCCAGATGATCCAAAGGGAGAAGGCCTCAAAGCAATCAATAAAGCAATGGCGTTAATAGAAAATGCAACGCCGCAAGAAAAAGAAATCATTTCTGCACTTCATGTTCTCTATGATAAGGAGTCTATTCCTGACGATAATGATAGAGATATTGCCTACATGAAAGCATCAGAAAAACTGCAAGAAAAATACCCTAATGATCCAGATATTGTCACAATTTATGCTGAGTCATATATGAACATTGGCCGATGGGACTACTGGGAAAAAGACGGTACACCAAAATCGATTACTACAAAAGTAGCCGATGCATTGGAAAATGTTCTTTTGACAAATCCCGATCATACAGGTGCTAACCATTTGCATATACACCTATTAGAGGCATCTCAAGAACCAGAGAGAGCCCTGGCATCTGCTGACAGATTAGAAGCAACAATGCCAATAGTTGGACACGTAGTCCATATGCCTGCTCATATATATGTTCGTGTTGGCCAATACGATAAAGCAATCGACAGTAACCTTCGTTCTGTTGATGTTGACAGAGAGTTTCTAGAAATATGGGGTGACCTACCATTTCCAAATATTGGCACATATCCACTGTCAGCAAAAATACATCCACCGCATGCGATTGATTTTATCAAGTATGCAGCGACTGTTCAGGGTAACTATGAAGTTGCGATAAAAGCAGCTAAAGACATGGAAGCACTGATGGATCCGAATAATCTTGGAGCTGTGAGAGCACAGACAGGATTTGCAGGACCATGGCTAATAAATAAAATTTTTGGAAAATGGGATGCACTCCTTAATATAGAAAGAGCAGCTCAAGGAACACCTTACCTCGATGGAATATGGAGTTACGTCATTGGAAGTGCACACCTTGCAAATGGGGAGCTTTCAAAAGCTGAGATTGAGCTTGAAAAAATAAAACTCATTTTATCGATGGATAATGTTGATGAATATCGCGTTGGTGCGAACCCTGTCTCAACCGTGTTAAGTATGGCCGTACTTGCACTGACCGGAGAAATTCATGAAGCACGAGGAAATCTCGAAAAAGCAATTGAAGTATACTCCGATGCCGTAAAGATAGAAGATCAAAATAATTACACGGAACCACCAAGCTGGCTCCAACCCATGCGACATTATTTAGGATCTGCGCTTCTTGACGCTGGGAGAGCATCTGAAGCAGAAGCCGTTTATAGAAGAGATCTAAAATGGCATAAAAATAATGGCTGGTCATTGTTTGGCCTCTGGAAGAGTCTCGAAAAACAGGGAAAAATAAATGAGGCCGATCAAACATATCAAGATTTCAAAAAATCTTGGGCAGATTCTGACATCACTTTAACTCGATCAAGAATCTAAATAAGCTTAACGGGATACTTACCTCGAACGGAATTAATCAGATAAATTTCAGAATAAAGATTAATCTCTGCTTTAGGAATGATTCTTTCCTTAAGATGACCCTGACTTATCAAATGAGCACGATATGTTCCAGACAATAATCCACAGCTTACCGGAGGCGTGAAGTATTCGCTGTCTTTTTTAAATATTACGTTGGATATGGTTGATTCTGTAATATTGCCAGCTTCATTCCAAAGCAAAATATCATCACAATCTTGATTTTCGCCTATGGCATTCTCATAAACACTTCTATTTGTCGTTTTATGATAAAGAGATAAATCTTCAGAATTAACTGGTCGCATTGCGAGCGAAATATAATGAGATTTATCCTTATTCTGTTCTTTGTAGGCCGAAGTGGTGAGGCGAATTTCTCCGTCCTTAGCCAAAAACAATCGAATTATCTTTTCTGATTCAGACTCTAGATTTTTAAGATAATCTTGAAGCTTGTCATTTATTTTTTCATGATGGAATTTAAAATTGTAAAATTCTGCTGAATCCTTTAGTCGATCTAAATGCAATTTTTCAAGAAATATCCTCTTGTTTGAGTTCCATAGCATTGTCTCAAACAGCTCAAAATTTTGACTACTGGCTGACAAAATTGCTGATTTATTTTGACATTCGTCCCATTCTTTCTGACTTTCCGAATCCCAAACGATACCGCTGCCTGTCCCATAAACTGATCTACAAGCTTTCTTATCAGAGAGAATTGTTCTTATAGGAACACTAAATTGCGCCTCATTATTCGGCGCTATATAGCCAATTGCTCCCGTATAAATTTCTCTTGGCTGGTCTTCAATTTCCGAAATAATTTTCATACTTGACACTTTGGGGGCTCCTGTTACTGATGCACAGGGAAACAGCGCTTCAAAAATCCCGGTGATACTTGCGCTTGTTTGAGATTCAATTGAGGAAGTCATTTGCCATACTGTAGGGTATTTTTCGATATCAAATTCAGAAAGAACTTTAACAGAACCAGTATCCGAAATTTTTCCCATATCATTCCTCAACATATCCGTAATCATTATATTCTCTGCTTTATCCTTTTCAGAATTTTTCAACTCTTCCATTAATGCAATGTCTTCATGTAAGGTTTTTCCTCTTTTTGAGGTTCCTTTCATAGGTTTACATATGAGAGACTCTCCACTCAATTTGAAGAAGAGCTCCGGGGACATTGAAATAATTGTATGTTCATCAGAATCAATGAACGCAGCATATGGAGCATCCTGCGCTTTTTCAAGAAAGAAACCATATGGGTTAGAAATGGTGTTAGAGTGCTTTCTCAGTGTATAGTTTACCTGATATGTATTACCCAGTTTAATTTGATCTTTTATATATTTAAGGTGATTTTCGTAAAGAGTGCGATCAGTCGTGATTTCCCACTCTATGGCTTCAGCGGATTTAAGTTTCTGAGATTCTAAGGTTTTCTCAATTTTATAATCTTTAAATAATCCAAAACAAATCAGAGGCAAACTGCCTTTTTCATTCACACTATAAGCATTATCAAAAGCAGGGGCTGCCTCATAGCTTAAATAACCAGCCGCAATTAACTTTTTTTTCTCGACTTTATTTTGCACTTCATTCAACACATCCTTCACTTGATTGAGATCATGTGTGCACAGAACTTCGAGCGGAGATGAAAATATTCTCCATGAATCATCTTTTTTATTTCTAAGAATAATTTTTTCAAGCATAATTTACTGAGAAAGAATCAAAATAGTTAATTTTTTTATTATTCTAATATATCGAGATATAGGAATGTCAGAAATTGAGCTTTAACTCATACAGAACAAACTCAAGCAACATGCCAGATGTTATATTTTTGCTTTTAGTAGCAAACTGCCTGGTATTCGCTCTTCAATTGCTTTTACCTGGCGTTTTTGAAAGGTATTTCGCACTCTGGCCAATGGACTCATCTCGGAATTTTTTTTCTGTTTGGCAATTATTAACGTATGGCTTTCTTCATGGTGATTTCTACCATATTTTATTCAATATGTTCATGCTTTGGATGTTTGGCAGAGAATTGGCAATCATAATGGGTGCCGAACGTTTTCTATTTTACTATTTAACTTGCGTCATGGGTGCCGGAATAATTCAGCTTCTTATCGCTGGTATGCAAGGCCTTTATTATCCAACACTAGGTGCATCAGGAGGAGTATTCGGTTTGCTTCTGGCTTTTGGTCTGGCTTTTCCAAATAGAATGGTTATGTTGATGTTTCCACCAATACCGATGAAAGCAAAGTATCTCGTAATCTTGGCTGGTGCAATGGAGTTGTATTTTGGGGTTTCTGGGAATGCGCCAGGTATTGCAAACTTTGCTCATCTTGGGGGCATGATATTTGGGTTTTTACTACTAAAATTTTGGGGTGTCGTTCGTTTCTAGTTTAGGCGAGAATCTTTACTTTGCTGCCAAGCTTTACATCACCACCCTTCTTTACATTACAACAAACACCTCCTCTCCAATTTGATATCAATGCCTCTGTAAGACCATCAAATTGTTCATCCATTCTAGGGCATGGGTCCGTCTCTCTGGTAACCTCCAAAATGACTTCGCCAACTTGTATTTCATAGCCAGATCGATGTAGGAAATCAATATTCTCAATAAGTATGTTTGCTCTTCGGTATGTCCAGGGTATTTGTGCATTAAGTTCATGACAAACATCACTCCATGAATTTTGGGACAATAACGTAACTTGCCTATTCAAAGCTGTTCCGCGAATATCCCCTGCCAATCCTGTCTTTTTATCTATGTATACAGAATCTATTATTTCAATTTCCCCGCGAAGTTTCTCTCTTCTTGCAATACCAGTTACTTTTGCCATGTTTGTCTCTATATAATTTTATAAATAATCAATCTTACTAATGGTAATCTTTAATTATGAAATATATCAGAACGCCTGAAAAATATTTTAAAAATATAAAAGATTATTCTTTTCAACCGAACTACATCGATGTTGATGGCCTCAGAATGCATTATGTTGACGAAGGACCAAAAACAGCGCCCATTGTATTGCTCTTGCACGGAGAGCCAACATGGTCTTACTTGTATCGTTTTATGATAATGGATATTCAAGAAGCAGGATTTCGTGTAATTGCCCCAGATCTCATAGGATTTGGTAAATCAGATAAATTATTGTCAGCTGAAGATTATACTTATGCCAATCATATTAAATGGATGAAGTTATTCATTATTAATCTAGATTTGTTTGAAATAAGTGTTTTCTTTCAGGACTGGGGTTCATTGATAGGCTTAAGAGTTTTGGTTGATGAAGAAGATCGATTCGCTAGAGCAATATTGTCTAATGGCGCCCTACCCTCAGGAAGACAAAGGGTATCCAAAGCCTTTAAATACTGGAGAGCCTTTTCAAAATATAGCCCGTGGTTCCCGATTGGACAGATCGTGAAGATGGGTTGCGCACGAAATTTAAGCAGTATTGCTATGGATGCCTATAATGCCCCATTCCCTCAATCAAAATATAAAATTGGAGCCAGAAAATTCCCGAGGCTTGTTCCAATAAATCCTAGTGATATTGAATCAAAAAATAATTATGAGGCATTTAAAAAACTTACTTCATGGAAAAAACCTTTTCTAACTTTATTTGGAGATCGTGATCCAATAACGAGAGGAGCTGAAAAAATATTCCAAAAGGAAATTCCCGGATGCAAAGGTCAAAAACATAGAATTATAAAAAATGCTGGTCACTTCATTCAGGAAGATCAGAGTGATAAATTGAGCGAACTAATTATTGAGTTTATGAGGAAGAATTAATTTTTTAGCGTTCAAGAAGATGTAATTTATCTTTCACTTCTCGCCAATCATCGGCATCTTCTGGTGGGTCTTTCATCTCAACTATCACAGGCCACTTAGCTGACAACTCTTCATTAATTTGAAGGAATTTTTCCTGATCTTCTGAAAGATCGTCTTCTGATAATATAGCGTCGACAGGGCATTCTGGTTCACATAAAGTGCAATCGATGCATTCATCAGGATCAATCACAAGCATATTCGGTCCCTCATGAAAACAATCGACGGGGCAAACCTCAACACAATCTGTAAGTTTGCATTTTATGCATGCTTCAGTAACAACAAATGTCATATTGGCTCTATTGCTTAATTTATAATTAATGTTAGCTTAAATACGTTTAAAGTAGATCAAAAGAAAGGTTTATTCTCATAACACAAGACACCATTTATTTTCATCCATTATAACAATATTTTCTTTTTTCAGTTTCAGTAAATGCGCAAGCAGTGATCTCTCAGCCAAGAAGTGAATCTCGGTACCTGTATCATCATAAGCATATTTTACTAAATCCGATAACTTTATCTTGGGGTGCAATCGAAGAGATTCAATGATCTTTTGTTCTCTTTCTAGTCGATGATTTATAGTTTGCTTTATCGCTTCATGAGGGTTGTCGATGATCCCTCCATGAGCCGGCGCGATATAATTGATATCAAATGTTTCTATTTTTTCCATTGAGTTTAGGTAACTCTTCATATCGCCATCAGGTGGATTTATAAGAACAGAAGACCCTTCAATTATATGATCTCCAGAAAATAAACAACGATGTTCGGCATCATACAAACAAATATGATTGGAAGCATGACCAGGAGTACTGACCACTTGCAAGATCTTATCTTCAATGGTTACGGTATCCCCATCCTCTAATTCATAATCTGGTTCGAAAGTCAGATCCTGATCTGGAAGATTTGGTGGAAGCCTTCCAATAACTGAAGCACCTGTAGCTTTTTTTAGAATCTTTGCTGCAGGAGAGTGATCTGGGTGAGTGTGCGTAGCCAGAATTAAATCAATATCCCCATTTGTAAAATTTAATATATTTTCTATGTGTTCATGTATATCTGGACCAGGATCAATGATCAGGAATTTTTTTTCTCCGATAATGTAGGTATTTGTTCCAGGTCCGGTCATCAAACCAGGGTTTGGTGCAGTAATCCTATGGACAGAACTGTTTATCTGATGGGATTTTCCGGGTAACGGGGCTTTTATTTGCATTTTTTTTGATGATTTTTTATTTGATTACTCCAGAGGTGCATCACCGCGAAGTTCAGCAGCAGTGAGTTCAGGAAAATAGCATGGAATTCCTTCATCACACTTTTTTGAGGCCCATTTTAGTATATCTTGGATATATTTAAATTCTCTAATTTGCATTAAAGAAATGGCTGTGGGGTGAGGAATATTTATTTCTTTTTTTCTCCTCATTATTAGAGCCTCTCTCGGGGACACCCATTTAGTATCAATTAACTCATTTCCGCAATGATTTGCAGACTGATTGGCTGGCATTTCTGTCATAAAGAACCGTGTTGTGAAACGATGCGTCAATCTCAAAGGCGTGATCCAAAAAGAAAAATAAATTAACCTCTCATGATTCAGGGTTAATTCAGTTTCCTTCAAAAATTCATTCCAATTCAACTCACCAGAGTTCAATTTATTTCTGTAATCTTTTATATCAAGATAGTCAGGGAAGTTTCCTTGTTTATCCGTAGCAAGAAGAATCCCAGCTTCCTCATACAACTCGCGAATTGCGGCGCTGTAATATGCAAAACCCCCTGTTTTTAGATTCAATTTTTCATTGAATAGATTTAGCTCTTTTAAAGAAAGTGCTTCCTCCTCTTTCGTATCTGTTTTTTCAAGCACACCGCCTGGAAAAACATAGCTTGATCCGAAGGACGTATTTTTTTTCCTAAGCATCATCAACACCTCAAGCTCAGCAGTTCCTTGCCTCACGAGCAAGACCGTTGATGATGGTAAAGGCTCGATATGCTTATTTGTAATCTTCATAGGAATTTTGGATTGCAGGAATAAAAAATTATTTTCTAAATATATAAAGAATAAAGATCAATCTATAAAAAGATTTAATATAATCTATTTTTCTATCCTCTGGCATAAAATATTCCTATGTTTATTGTCCTATCATACATACTGGTGGTTTTGATTTGGGGTTCTTCTTGGATCGCAATCACATATCAATACGGTATCGTTCCTGATGAACTTTCAGTAAGTTATCGTTTTTTTATAGCCTCACTGTGTTTATTTATAACTTGCAAAGCAAAAAAGGAATCGATCGGTATTAGTTTAAAAAATTATCCGATGATAATTTTAATGGGAAGCACAATGTTTTGTTTCAATTATCTCTTTACGTATTATGGTATGCATGATGTTGTGAGTGGATTAGCTGCAATTTTATTCAGCCTGATGGTTATGAGTAACGCTTTCTTTGAAAAACTATTTTTTGGGAGAACAGTTGAAAATAGAATCATTGCGGCAGCAATCATTGGGATAATTGGTCTCATATTGATTTTTTTTACGGAAATAAATGAACAAGCAAATAATATAGACACAATCTACGGAGTGAGTTGGCTTCTCGTTGCTGTACTCATTTCTTCTCTTGGAAATATGACTGCTATTGTGAATATTAATCGGGGTATACCTATAATCAAAGCAAATGCGCATGCGATGATGTGGGGCTCAATAATTTCATTTGCAATTGCGATAATCTTAGGAAGACCGATTGTTTTTGATAGCAATCCAAGCTACATATTCTCGGTTATTTATCTTGCGGTGGCGGCTTCTGCTATAACTTTTGTTTGTTATTTGATTTTGATTAGAGAGATTGGATCAACTAGAACTGCTTATACGTCTCTATTGTTTCCTATAGTGGCGCTAATTATTTCAACTATGGCGGGTGAGTATTCTTGGTCACTTTATTCTCTCATTGGAGTAATTTTTATCTTATTTGGGACTTGGTTGGCTTTACCTAAAATAACCAAGTAATCTTATTATTAAATTAAAGCTGAGATATAATTTAAATACATTTAATTCATATTTATAACAATGAAAAGACCAAATACTCTTAGACAGCTTAATCAATTTTTTGTGATGGTCGTTTTGTTTTCTATGATTTTTAAAGTTGCGAATTCACAAGAAAATGATTCTCTTTCAGTGATTTATCTGGATGCAATTGCAAATCAGATGTATTCAGAGGCGGATCAGATTGCAAAGCAGAGGATAGAGCAAGCTATTCGGGATTATGGTTTAAACAGCCATGAGTCAGCCAATGCGATGATTGATCTGGCCATAGCACAACTCGGATTAGAAGACTTTGAATCATCAATAACAAATTATGAAACCGCAATAAATATAATTGAGAGAGTGGAGAATCAACTTGATAAGAGGCTCATCAATCCGTTAAGAGGGCTTGCTGAGGCACAATTAAAAATCAACAGAGCTGATCTGGCTGAATCCACATTTAATCGAGCCCTTCACATAAGCCATGTGAATGACGGGCCGCATAATCTAGAACAAATGGAGAGTCTAAATTCATTGGCAGATCTATACATTAACTCTAATGAGAACAAAAAAGCGGCTGACATAGAGAAACGAATATATTATCTGCAGTCTAGAAATGTTGATCCTGATAGCCTTGAAATGATTCCAGCGCTGGAGACTCTGGCGAACTCACAAAGAAAATCAAACCAATTTGAAAGAGAAAGAAGAACCTGGAGAAAGGTAATAAAGATAATTCAAAATCAAAAAGGCAAAGACAGCCTTGATCTACTAAATCCTCTAACTGAGCTAGGGAGATCGTATTTATACATTGATTTTGCCGCTATGAGTTACGATGACCCCCCAGTTGCATCCAAAGGAGACAGTTTTCTCAGAAAAGCAATCCAGATCAGTGAAAATAATCCTGAAGCTACCTGGTTGCAACAAGTAGAAGCAAAAATCAACTTGGCAGACTTTTATATTCTAAGTGACAGAGCCAGTCGCTCATATGCAGTTTATAGAGAGGTGTGGGATCAGTTATCAGAAGATGATCTAAAACTTCAATACCGTGCAGCATCACTTGAAGAACCCGTGATAATAGAAAAAATAAATCCTCCAACATATTTTGATGAGACCTCAAAATCAGACGAAAAAAGTCTTCCAGAGAACTACCGGGAAGCTTATGTAAGCTTCAACTTTAATGTAAGTAAGAGAGGATTGGCAAAAAATATAAATCGAGCTTCTTTTAATCCAGATGGGCTTGATGCTATGCATAAAGTCATAGGAAATCAACTTCGATACCTGGTGTACCGTCCAATTTTTAGAGATCGCGAACCAATAATTGCAAATAATGTTAACTATGAACACAGATTCTTTTATAAACAAAGAATTTCAGAGCCTCCTCAAAACAGGGACGAAAGCTAGAAGTAGGAAAATTTATGACTGATCATTTTGTGAATGGTAATTCTATAACTCCACCTTATCCTGAAGGAATGGAACGAGCGGTATTTGGTATGGGGTGTTTTTGGGGGCCAGAGAGATTGTTCTGGCAAACGCCTGGCGTTTATTCAACTGCCGTCGGCTATGCAGGAGGGACCACCGATGATCCATCATACACAGAGGTATGCAAAGATATTACAGGTCATACCGAAGTCGTTCTAATTGTATTTGATAAAGATCACATAAGTTATGAAGAACTTCTTACAATTTTTTGGGAATCACATAATCCAACACAGGGAATGAGACAGCAAAGTGATGTCGGTTCACAATATCGTTCTGCAATTTATGCGGATTCTGAAGCTCATTTAGAGTTAGCTATTAATTCTTTAAATAACTATCAAATAAAGCTTGCATCTGCAGAAAAAGATGAAAAGATAACTTTAAAATCACGAATTCTTGGAAACATAACAACAGAAATAAAGCTATTAGATAAATTCTATTATGCTGAGGAATACCACCAACAATACCTAGCCAAAAATCCAAATGGATACTGCTCTATGAAAGGGACTGGAGTGACCTGCATCCTGTGATAATTTCATCGTAAAATGCTAGTTAATTAATGGAAAAATAAGTTAAAAGAGAGACAAATGGCCTTCAACAAAATAAAAACTGATCCTGATCTTGGGAAAAAAGTACATGAACATTTAGTATCAGTAGGAGTGGAAACTCCGGTTATTAATAATGGCTTATCCAGCACTGAAAAAATCGATAAGATTCAAGATAACTTTAGTCAAATTTTAGATACATTAGGATTAGATCTAAGAGATGACAGTCTCATTAATAGCCCCAAGCGTATTGCGAAAATGTATATTAATGAAATCTTCTGGGGGCTTGATTATGAAGCATTCCCTAAAGCGACTGTAGTTGAAAATAAAATGAGATACAATGAAATGGTTATCGTAAAAAACATTTCAGTGCAATCTTACTGTGAACATCACTTCGTTGTCATTGACGGACTTGCAGCTGTTGCATATGTTCCTAAAGAAAAAGTATTAGGCTTGTCAAAGATCAATCGTATTGTGGAATATTTTGCAAAAAGGCCACAGATACAAGAACGTTTAACTGAACAAATTTATCATGCGTTGTCTTTCATCTTAGAAACAGAGGATGTAGCAGTAATGATTGATGCAGACCATTATTGTGTGAAATCAAGAGGCGTGGAGGACACAGGCAGTTCTACAATAACAAGTAGATTAGGTGGCGGATTCAAATCTGACCATAAGGCAAGAGCGGAATTTTTAGCGCTAGCCAAATCTTAAGTAATGGGCTGGAGAAACCACCGATTGATTGGGCAATCCTAATTTATTATTTTAGTTTTTTAAGATTTCAATCGTCCAAGATGCATCATCTAAACTATTTTCATCCCTGAAGGTTGGGTTTTTTATTCCAGTTCTCCATTCAATGGTCAATGTTTCTGTCATAATAAATTCTTTGAAATCATTGATCACTGATTCAACAATTTCTGAACCACTGATGCCAAGCACTATACGATCAGATACATCAAAACCTGATATTTTTCTTGCTTCTTGAACCGATCTAACCAATTCTCTTGCCAATCCTTCTTTAATCAAATCATCATTCAATTTGGTATCTATAGCTGTTAAAAAGCCCCCCTCTTCGCCACATGCAAATCCTTCAGCTGATTTTGTTTCTATCAAAATATCATCTTGATCAAAAGTTATCTTTTCTCCATCACATTCAATTTCAAAAGTCTCGCCTTTCGTGACTTTTGATGCGATTTCACTGCTGTCAGCATCTTCCAATGCTTTTTTTATTTTTGGAATTAATTTGCCATAGATTTTTCCAATTTTTGGTAGATTGGGTTTAATGATATATGTCACTAGGTTTGCATCGCGGGCGATGAATTCAATTTTCTTTATATTCAGTTCTTCCAAGATTTGAATTTGATGTTTTTCAACAGCAGCTGCAGAAAGATCGTCAGGAGTCCTAATTAAAAGCCTTGAGAGTGGTTGTCTTACCCTAACTCCAGACTGAGATCTTGCTGCTCTGGCAAGACCCACAACCTTTTGCACAACATCGATTTCCATTATTAATTTATCATCCTCCCAACCTTTGTTGGGATGTGGCCACTCAGTCATATGGACACTCAAAGGCGCATCTTTATTATTATTTCTTACTAAATTTTGATAAACATTCTCTGCAATAAAGGGCACGAAAGGAGCCATTAATCTGTGGATGACATCTAAGCATTCATATAATGTTAAATATGCCGAACGTTTATCCTCAATATCTGTAGATTTCCAGAACCTTCTGCGATTTCTCCTGATATACCAATTACTTAATTGGTCTATAAAGTGCTCAATCGCTTCACCTGCTGATTTAGCATCAAAGCTGTCCATAGCAGATGTTGTTTCTTTAATTGTCCTGTTAATTAGGGCTAAGGCCCATCTGTCTGTTTCAGGTCTTTTTTCAACTGGTATTGGTGTACTGAGATCCAATTTATCGAGTCTTGCATACAAAACGAAAAATCCATAAGTGTTCCAAAAAGTATTCATAAAAGAGCTAGCAACATCTGAAATGATCTCTACAGAAACTCTCTTTTGAATGTCTGGAGAAATTCTAGATAAAAAGTGCCATCTGAGAGAATCTGCACCAACACTGTCAAACACCTCATACGGATCAATTATATTACCCAGTGATTTGGACATTTTTTTTCCATCTTGATCAACAATATGACTTAGGCAAATGCAGTTCCTGTAGGCAATTGAATCCGACACTAAAGTTGAGATTGCATGAAGCGTGTAGAACCATCCCCTTGTTTGATCGATCGCCTCACAGATATAATCGACAGGAAATTGTTGATCGAAATTTTCCTGATTTTCGAAAGGATAATGATACTGTGCATATGACATTGCTCCTGAATCAAACCAACAATCTATAACTTCTGGAACTCTGGACCACGATTTTCCATCTTTTTCAAAGGTTATTTCGTCAATACTTGGTCTATGAAGATCAAGATCACTCAGTTTTTTTCCAGAGAGTGCTTCTAACTCTTCTAATGAACCTATACATAGATAATTATTATTACCATCGGTCCAAACAGGCAGCGGTGTTCCCCAGAAACGCTCTCTCGATAATGCCCAGTCAATGTTATTCTCAAGCCATTTTCCAAAACGGCCATCGCGAATATGCTCTGGCACCCAATTGATGGTTCGATTAAGCTCTGACATTCTCTCACTGAATTGAGAGGTTTTGATGTACCAAGCATTTTTTGCATAATAAATAATTGGGTCACCAGTTCTCCAGCCAAATGGATAGTTATGCAAATATTTCTCTGACCTAAAAAGATTGCCATTTTTTTTGAGAATTTGTATTAATTTTTCATCAGCATCCTTAAAGAATTGACCAGCAACTGGCTCAACATCATCAATGAAGTTTCCATCCATTCCAACACCATGAACCACCGGTAATCCATGAGCTTGACCAAGTGCTAAGTCATCAACACCATAGGCGGGAGCACAATGAACAATCCCTGTTCCATCTTCGGTGCTTACAAAGTCAGCACCGTATACCTTAAATACACCAATATGATCTTCGATATCTATATAATCAAACAAACGAACGTATTCTTTTCCTAATAGATCGCTTCCTTTAACCGATTTTATAATTTCATATTCAGCATCTTGAAAAACAGAGCTTAATAAATCCTTCGCAATAATCAGTATTTCGTCTGCAACCGAGACATATACGTAATCAATTTCTTCACCAACAGCAAGCATTAAGTTTGAAGGTAAGGTCCATGGAGTAGTCGTCCAAACCAGAAAAGAGCAATTTTCCTCTTCAGCTAACTTAAACCGAACAAATACTGATGGATCCTCTACTTCTTTGTATCCCTGAGCAAGCTCATGAGAAGATAATGTCGCTCCAATACGAGGATCATATGGAACTACCTTGTAGCCTCTATATATTAGATCCTTATCCCAAATTTCTTTCAATAAATGCCAAACACTCTCAATAAAGTTATTATCTAAGGTGTAATATGCGTCCTCAGTATTGACCCAAAAGCCCATTCTCTCGGTCATTTTTTCCCAATCTTTTATGTATCGCATTACTGATTCGCGACAACGCTTTGTAAATTCAGCTATCCCTATTTTTGATTCGATTTCTTTTTTATCAAAGATACCTAGCTCTTTTTCAATTTCATGCTCAACTGGTAATCCATGTGTATCCCATCCGGCCTTTCTTGGCACATGGTATCCCTGCATTGTTTTGTATCTTGGAAAAGCATCCTTGAAAGATCTCGCCAACACATGGTGTATTCCAGGTTTTCCATTTGCAGTTGGTGGGCCTTCATTAAATGTGAATAATGGTCTCTCTTTTGAGAGATCAAGTGTCGCTCTGAAGACGTCATTTTTCTCCCAAAAAAGTAGAACTTCTTCTTCAATTTTGGGACCTTCGTATCTTGTATTCACCACATCAAATTTCATAAATATTCACCAAAAAAA
>TARA_B100001778_G_scaffold103701_1_pt1 | contig 14455 bp, 12 predicted proteins | sample TARA_B100001778 | Tara Oceans TARA_B100001778 (sample SAMEA2623826) | marine metagenome | biome: marine biome (ENVO:00000447); feature: deep chlorophyll maximum layer (ENVO:xxxxxxxx); material: "saline water (ENVO:00002010), including plankton (ENVO:xxxxxxxx)" | depth 40 m
ATCTCATTTGCATATTTTGTGACTCTCTCTTTGAATTTCATCGGGTGATTAGGCCATACATTTGCTCCAGTTAAATACGATCCATTTTTCACATCTGGATCATCCGGCCCCGCTTCTCTCATCATCATAAATGACTCACTTTGATTGGGCTTCTTTACCTCGGCCAAATCTGAAGTTATGTCAGTTGAGGTATCTATAGCGATATAACCACGATGTAATTCGTTGAGTGCAATTTTGTTTTTCTCTCTCAGGGGTAGAGAATGAAATTCTTTAGAAGCATCAAATACATCTGAGATGATTTGATTATCAATACCATGATTGGTTATGTAACTAAAACCAAGAGAGGAGTATGCTTCGATAAAATCATTTGCAATCTGATCTTTCTCAGAAGAAACATCAGAGTATAGATTTTTTATATCAATAATAGGTATCTGCATATAGAAATTATTGATTATGAGATGCTTTTTTAATGTTTAATCATCGACAGCGTCTGATTCCAAGAATGTTTGACCGTCCATTATTTCAGCTTGACCAATGATAATTTCTTCACCAATCGTGATTGTCATAAGGTCTTCAGCTACTTCCATTCTTCCATCGTAGTCAGTCATACCCAGTAGCTCATCTCTAGTCGTTTCTGGAGGTATAATATGAGAATATATGCCCAATCTTGGTTTTGCCTCATTAAATACATGGGCAACTTGGGCGGGCGTCGAGTGAACGATCATACTTACATTTGCGAGCTTAGCTTCTTTAGAGTCCCCCGGGTAGGGTATTTGTGTTTCATGTATGAGAACATCGACACCTTTGCTCATCTCTATTATTTTGCTTCCTGGAAGGGATCGGGTGTCTCCAGAAAAAATGACCGATCGTCCTTTATAGTCAACACGATAGCCAAAAGTTGCGCCTTCAAGGCCAAGCAATTCTTCAGTGTCTGGATCCATTGGGAGATGAGCAACATCAAACGCGGTTATTTTGATGCCATTTTGATTGTAAAATACACCGGGCTCTATATCTGTTGTTATTAGATCAGATCCTTCAACATGAACATTTGTTAGATACCGGTATCTTAAGTCCCAATCAAACGCTTGTTCAAAATGATTCATAAATTCAGCTGTACCTTCTGGTCCATAGACTTTCATGTTTGTTTTTCGACCAAATAACCATCCAGTCAACCATAAATTTGGTAATTCTATTGTATGGTCAAAGTGCAAATGCGTTATCAAAACGGTATCGATATCAGTAAGCAATTCAAATCCACCTGCTTGAAATATTCTTTGCCTCATTCCTGGCCCGGCATCAACTAGAAGTTTTGTGTCTCCTGCTTCAAGAAGAATAGATGGGCCATATCTTGTTGGAGACGGTCTTGGAGCACCGGTTCCAAGGAATGTCAGCTTAATGTCATATTCTTGAGCATTTGATATTTTTGCGTGACCGCCAAATGCGAGTAAAATAGTTACAGCGATAATTGCTAATCGATTAAGAAACATTTAAATCTCCGAATAATTTTCTAATACACTATACTATTTTATAATCAATCAACATTTCAAATCTTTAATATAAAAAGACTGAATGACTTATGTTCTCAACTAAAAAAATCATTGAAATTAAAGATCTCTCAAAAGTTTACCCAGATGGTTTTCATGCATTGAAGTCTGTCAATCTTGATATTCATAAAGGAGAAATTTTTGCATTATTGGGCCCGAATGGAGCTGGAAAAACCACTCTCATAAATATGATTTGTGGCATTGTTAATATTCATCAAGGAAAAATAAAAATCGATGATCATGATGTAATTAATGACTTCAGAATAACCAGAAAAATGGTTGGATTGGTACCTCAAGAATTAACTTCGGAAACATTTGAAACTGTTTTAGGGACGGTCAGCTTTAGCAGAGGGTTATTTGGTAAAAAGAAAAACGATCAGTATATAACAAAGATTTTAAAATCACTTTCACTATGGGATAAGAGGGATTCATCAATATTGAAACTCTCTGGAGGCATGAAAAGAAGAGTACTGATTGCCAAGGCATTAGCCCATGAACCAAAAATCATATTTTTAGATGAACCTACTGCTGGTGTTGATGTTGAGTTAAGACAAGATATGTGGGAAGTAGTTAAACAGCTCAGAAGTGATGGTGTGACAATTATTCTGACGACTCACTATATCGAAGAGGCTCAACAGATAGCAGATCGAATTGGTATCATTGATCATGGTGAGCTTATTTTGGTCAAGGAAAAAGAAAATTTGATGCGTGAACTTGGAAAAAAACACATCAAAATTATTCTCGAAGAGCCACTCAATGAAGTACCTGAGGAGCTTAAAAGTTTTGGATTAGCTATGGATGAGAATAATTCAAGTATTGTTTTTAGCTATGACTCTTCAGATAAAAATGGCATTTCTTCGCTTCTACAGGCGATGTCTATTTGTGGTATTAGGTTTTCTGATATTGAAACAAAAGAAAGCTCATTGGAGGAAATATTTGTAGATTTAGTTAAGAGGAAGTCCGATTGAATTATCAGGCAATAAAAGCTATTTATATCTTTGAGATGTCAAGAATGAGGAGAACGCTTTTTCAGAGCATAGTTGCGCCTGTTATCTCAACAACTCTCTACTTTGTTGTTTTTGGTGCTGCTATTGGATCAAGAATCACTGAAATTGACGGTGTCAGTTATGGTTCTTTTATTGTCCCTGGATTGATCATGCTGTCCATATTGACTGAGAGTGTTTCAAATGCATCATTTGGCATCTACTTTCCCAAGTTCTCAGGAACTATTTATGAGGTTTTATCCGCACCGATCTCTTTTATTGAAATTACAATTGGGTTTGTTGGGGCCGCAGCAACAAAATCCATTATTGTTGGCACTATTATCTTGCTTACCGCAAATCTTTTTGTCTCAATAACGATTCTACATCCTTTTTGGATGATTGCTTTTTTGGTTTTAACGGCAACAAGTTTCAGTTTATTGGGCTTTATCTTGGGCATATGGGCAGATAATTGGGAAAAACTGGCAATAGCACCGACTTTAATTATTACGCCACTAGCCTTCTTAGGAGGTAGTTTTTATTCAATATCAATGTTGCCCCCTTTCTGGCAGAAGATAACACTCCTTAATCCAGTTGTTTATTTAATCAGTGGTTTTAGATGGAGTTTTTATGAAAATGCAGATGTAAGTGTATATTTAAGTCTTTTGATGATCATAGTATTTATGTTCATATGTCTAATCATAATCTATTATATTTTTAGAACTGGATACAGGTTAAGGGTCTGATCAAGATTTGATGTCAAAGAAAGAAAAAAAAATTGCACGAAGAGAATTCTTAGAAAATATTGGAAAAGCTGCAGGTTCAACAGCAATGATACGGGCTATGATAGCCATGGGCATTGGTGTCGGAGTGAGTAGTTGCGGCTCTTCTTCTGCTGAATCACCAGCGACTCAGATGAATTCAAATACACAACCAATTTCAGTAGGGTCTTACAGCAGTCCAAAATCTGCTAGACCGGGTGATTGGCCAGCAAATTCTGGTGCCGGTAAATCTGTTGTCATCCTTGGAGCAGGAATTGCTGGAATGACCAGTGCGTTTGAGTTACAAAAACTTGGTTATAGTGTTTCTATTTTGGAGGCGACAAATCGTGCTGGAGGACGAAATATAACTATTCGCAGTGGTGATGTTGTTAATGAATTAACTTCATCTCAAACCTGCAATTTTGACGTTAATGGCGAACTCTATTTTAATCCTGGTCCCGCAAGAATAGCCCATCATCATGAATTTCTTATTGGTTATTGCAGGGAATTTAATGTTTTACTGGAGAATTTTACGAATGACAATAGAGCTGCTCTTTTGCATTCAACTTCTGCTTTTGGGGGAAATCCACAGGTAGCAAAAACGGTAATTGCTGATATTCGTGGCAATATTTCAAGTCTACTTGCATCTGCAATTAATCAGAATGCTCTAGATCAAACCTTAACCTCAGATGATAAAGCCAATATTTTATCCATGTTAATAAATTATGGTGATCTAGACAGTAATTATTCCTATTCGGGATCATCTAGGGCTGGTTTTTCTGGTCAAGAAAATACTGGTAGCAGAGATAGGGGCACTCAAATAACCGTCAAAAATTTGAGTGATTTAGTCGCAGACAGTTTCTTGCAATCACGTCGAATTAATTTTTCAGAGGGGAGCAACCAACAACCTTCTATGCTTCAGCCAATTGGCGGTATGGATAAAATTGCAACAGCATTTAGAGATAGAGTTGCTTCAGTGATAACTTATGGGGCTGAAGTAAAAGAAATTCGAAAAGTGTCTAACGGTGCAAAAATTCTTTACGAAAAAAATGGAATTCAAGTAGAACATAATGCCGATTATTGTATTTGTACGATTCCAACCACTGTCCTTCGGGATATCCCAAATGACTTTTCAGGGGCTCACAAAGCTGAAATCAATTCTTTTATTTACTCAAATGCAGCTAAACTTGCCTTTCAGTCACGACGGTTTTGGGAGCAAGATCATAGTATTTTTGGGGGTATTTCTTGGACAAATCAGGACATCACTCAAATTTGGTACCCCAGTAACGCACTTGGCTCAACTAACGGAATAATTATAGGAGCATATATTTGGGGCAGCTCAGCTTCAACCAACTTTTCGAACCAGTCTCCTCAGCAAAGAATAAATAGCGCTTCATTGCAGGGAAATAATTTACATTCTGAATACCAGTCTGAAGTATCCAAAGGCATCAGTGTTGCATGGAGAAATATTCCATTCCAGCTAGGGGCGTATGGACTTTCATCTGCAAGTACGCTTTTAAATCCGGATGATAATATAATCTTTGCTGGTGAGCACTTGAGCATCTTAAAGGGTTGGCAGGAGGGTGCTATATTGTCTGCTTACCATGCTATTAATGAGATAACAAAAAAAGTTCATGCATAAAAATTAATGAATCAATATGTATATTATTGAAAAGATAAAAATGATCATAAGATGCTGGCGATATCGCTTTAAGTCTGAAGTCGCATCCATAAAATATGTTCGAAATCTTCCTAAAAAAGATTCAATAGTTTTGGATATTGGAGCCAATAAAGGCATTTATTCAATTTATATGTCTCGAGCAATTGGTGATAAAGGCAAAGTTATCGCGTTTGAAGCGCAGCCAGAATTAAAGGCTTATCTTCATAAAATTAAGAATGCATTCTCTCTCGATAATCTTGAAATTGTAAATTCTGCTCTGTCTTCTAAACCTGGAGAAATGACTTTAAAAAGGGAACATGTTGGATCAGGCTCTGCAAGTTTAAATTTCTACGATAAAGATGATACCTCTACAGAAGATATTGAAATTAAAGCAATTACATTAGATGATTTTTTAACCTCTGTAGAAAAAAAACCAATTAGTTTTATTAAATGTGATGTAGAAGGTCATGAAGCAGATGTCTTTTATGGAGCAAAGAAAACTTTAATTAAATACATGCCAATCCTTCTTTTTGAATGTCATCGATCAGAAGAAGAGAAAGGCGATCTCTTCAATTATTTAGTAGATCTTGGTTACACTGGCTATTTTTTTCATGTAACACAGAAAGATCATGCAAATATCTTTAGACGAGGTATCGGCGAATACATTCATTTCAGTAAACATCGAGAGTATGAATACTGCAGGCCTGAAGTTGAGCACAGAAATTACTACTTCGTCAGAAAGGGTGACCATCCATGAATTCATCTGATGATAAGAGTAAAAAAATTCCGAAAGAATGGAGGTTATGGGCTGAAGAGAATATAAAAAATGGTTCTGATCCCAATGATTTAATTAAAGAAATGGAAAAAGCAGGCTTTAGTCCTTCACAAGTAAGACCTTTTGTATTCAGTATTGAAATTGATAAAAATACCATAGAGATAGATAAACTAAAGTACCGTGACTTTGAAAATAAGAGAGTTCTCAAGGCATTTTTTAAAAGGTTTTTATATCGACTGGGAGTTTACAAGAAACCACTTCTGAGAAAGATTACTAAAAGCAAAATAGATACTAATTTGATTGAAATGTACCAAGTTCAGGAATTCTTGAGTACAGATGAATGTGATCAAGTCAGATCGCTCATTCAAACAAAACTCAGGCCTTCGACCATTGTTCATGAAGGTGAGTATGACAAATCTATAAGAACAAGCAGTACATGTGATCTGGGACATCTTGAATCGTCTCTCATCAATGAAATAGACAATCGTATTTGTGACCTACTGGATATAGACATCGACTATTCTGAGGTTACACAGGGTCAACAATATGAGATAGGAGAAGAATTTAAGGAACACCACGATTATTTTGATGGCTCTGATTTCTTAATTGAGGAGCATACCAGGCTTCTTGGTCAGAGAACTTATACCGTTATGATTTATTTGAATAATGTTGAAAAAGGCGGAGAGACATTTTTTTCTAGTTTAAATAAAAGTTTCAAACCAATTAAGGGTGATGCATTAATTTGGAATAATTTAAATTATGATGGAATGCCTAATAAAAATACAATTCATCAGGGTAAACCAGTTATTTCAGGTTATAAATCAATAATTACTAAGTGGTTTCGTGAAAAAAGAAATTAGATCAATAGTGGGGCTAATTTGAAAATATTTCCGAGATTAAAGAAAAATAGATTTTTCTGGACAATTAAATTGTTTCTAAAGAGATCAATCGGACGTGAGTTATGGCTTAAAAAAGAAATCGTCTTGAGAACTGAAATTCTTGGTGATTGGGAGTATTGCCCAGATTATATCGATGAAAATTCTACTGTTTATTCATTAGGAGTCGGGGACTCAATAGAGTTTGATAATGACCTAATACAAGCTCATGGTTGTCATGTTCATGCCTTTGATCCAACACCATTTTCAGTAAATTGGATTTCTAATCAAAATACGTCATCTAAATTATCATTTCATCCATGGGCAGTATCTGATGGAGATGGAAAAATGAGGATGATACAAAGAGAGAATAAAAAAGGAAAAAAATCTAATGTGATGTGGACTGAGATTTCATCTCATTCAAATTGTGATGGCTCTATTGAAGTTCCTGTATTTTCAGTCCCATCAATAATGAAAAAACTTAATCATTCTTCGATCAGCTTAATTAAAATTGACATTGAAGGTACTGAATACCAAGTAATTGATCATATGATTGAAAATGGTATTTTTCCACAACAAATTCTTGTGGAATATCATCATAGATTCGATCACAAAGATAAAAAAATGACACAAAGGAGCCTCACTAACCTAAGAAATAAAGGATATAAGATTTTTTCAATATCAGAGACCGGAAGGGAAATAGGTTTGATTAGAATAAACTAACCAATCATTGAGCACTCATTCTTATTTTATCCAACTCTTTTTTTAGTTTAGGCTTCTCATCTTCAATCGATGCTGATGGAAAGCAGCAGGTCCCTCTTGGACATATAACTGTTGCATCTCTCTCTGTTCCGTCAGAGACCCAACCGACATTGAGTATTTTGCTTACACTCCTTATTTGAAGTTTTGCTTGTTCAGGTATCTTGCCTGAACCTCCAATACCATTACATGAATCGAATATTTCATTTATTGTTGTTTCAGCGTCATAACCCTGAGCTAGAAGTGCCGGCTTTAGATCGAGGCCAGCACATATTACATGCCAATTTCCTGCAGCATCTCTCCTTCTTATGGAATGACAAGAATATAATTTTCTCCCTTCATCTGAATTTAATATTGATATTTGTGATGACGGCTTTTTATCATCAATATATAGCATTCTGAATACTGCCCAATGTTCACAGGGCTCATTTAAAGACGTCATGTTGCCCCAGGGTATAGGTATTCCATTGCCTCGGTACACAGCCCTTAAATTTCCGGGTGGATATGCATCAAAATAGTGCCAGTGTGGGTAGGGAGAAACTGATGTCATTCTTCTCATGATCAGTGCGGTGGTCAATTCTAGCTTATTAGCTATATCAATTGAGTAGGAATTTTTTGCCAAGAATTGGCGAAAAGGTGTCTTTGGGCACAAAAGTGCTGCTGCAAAATAACTGCACTCAAAATCTCGCCATGCAAAAAGGATATCCTTGGCATCCATATTTGGCGCACCAATGTGATCCCGTCTGACAGAAGCTTTCCCTCCAGAAACTTGAGGGCCTCTGGCGCCATCTCCAACATGAAGAATGAAATGTCCGATTTGATTGGCTAAATCGTATTTCAATCTAGCCGGAATCTTTTTTAATAGATTATTTAAATAGATTATATTTGGTGTATCAAAAAAGGATCTGACGACTGTCTTGAGTGTTCTTGAGGTAGTTATATTTTCTCTTGATGTCTCACTTTCAAACCACTTTATTTTTATCCCCAACCTTTTTGTGATGTCCATCAGATCTTGCAGTGTGAGAGGAAATCTTTTCAGTCCAACTGAATCTGCAGCCCTCTCAATATCAGGGTATCTATTCTGATTTGATTCTTGATGTGCTCGAATTAATATATGAGCAAATTGTCTCCCAGTAGTTCCTGTTTGGGAGAGCATCTCTGGTATAGCTGATTGTAGAAGTTGATCAGAAAATAGAAATCCGGGCTCTAAAGGCATTCCTTTTACGGCACTTGTTTCTGGTGTGGGATCAATAGCTTTTGCATCGAGAGATTCATCAAAGAACCATTTTTTTTGTTTTTGGAATATTGTTGCAATCACTTCTACTAGGTCTTCAGATGGAACTCTTTTGCCATTTTCGATCATTGAGAGATAAGAAATTGACGGGGCAGATTCAGGATTCATTTGAATACATCGTATCGACAAATCCTCCAAAGTTAGATTATTTCTCTTTCTTAGAGATTTGATCTTAGTTCCCAAAAAATGCGATTTTCTTTGAATCGAGTGCATGAGTTTTCTCTTTTTGTAAAATTTACAGTGTGAAATTTTCTTTGTAAAATTTTATATTTTTATAATGTAACATACAACCATTAATTAATTGGAATCTTTAATGGATAAGAAAAAAGAAATAGCAAAACTTGAAGAAGACTGGTCCGAAAACAGCAGATGGAATGGCATTACAAGAGGTTATAAAGCTGAAGATGTAGTCAATTTGAGAGGCTCTGTAAATATTGAATGCACACTCGCAAGACTGGGTTCTGAGAAACTTTGGAAGCTAGTAAATCAAGAAACCCCTCTCTGTGCACTAGGTGCAATGACTGGAAATCAGGCAATTCAGGAGATACAAGCAGGACTTAAAGCGATTTATTGTTCAGGCTGGCAGGTTGCTGGAGACGGAAACAGTGGCGGTGAAATGTACCCTGATCAGAGCCTGTATGCAGTTGATTCAGTACCAAAAATGATAAACAGAATTAACAATGCTCTTATTAGAACAGATCAAATTCATTCTATGAATAACGACTTTGACATTGACTGGTTTGCACCAATAGTTGCTGATGCCGAAGCTGGTTTCGGCGGAAATCTAAATGCATTTGAGCTCATGAAAAATATGATAAAAGCAGGTGCTTCAGGCGTCCACTTCGAAGACCAACTGTCTTCAGCAAAGAAATGCGGTCACATGGGTGGAAAAGTATTAGTTCCCACGGGCGAAGCAATAGCAAAGCTTATCTCAGCAAGATTGGCCGCAGATGTTATGGATATTCCTACTGTATTGATTGCGAGAACTGATGCGGATGCAGCAAATTTAATAACATCAGACATCGATGAGCGTGATCATGAGTTTCTCACAGGAGAAAGAACATCAGAAGGATTCTTCAGAACAAAAGCGGGTATGGATCAAGCCATATCGAGAGGGCTAGCATACGCTCCTTATGTAGACATGTTGTGGTGTGAAACATCAAAACCAGATCTTGAGCAAGCACAAATATTCGCTGACGCTATTCATGCTGAATATCCTGATCAGCTTCTATCATATAACTGCTCGCCTTCATTTAATTGGAAGTCTAATTTAGATGAAGAAACAATGAAGCATTTTCGCGAGAAGCTCGGTGAGATGGGTTATAAATTCCAATTCATTACTCTTGCAGGATGGCATGCTCTCAATACAAGCATGTTTGAATTAAGTAAAGCATATAAGAAAAACGGAATGTACGCCTATTCTCAATTACAAGAACGTGAATTTAAATATGAAAGTGATGGGTTTCGTGCAGCGAAACACCAGTCGTTTGTGGGTGCTGGTTATTTTGATGCTGTCCAAAATACAATCATGGCTGGTCATTCTTCAACAACAGCAATGGATGGCAGTACAGAAGAAGAACAATTTGATGACAAGGAGTAAATAAATTATGGAAATCAACCAAAATATGAGCACATCTGAAAAATCAAGAGATAAGATCGTATCTGATTCAGATTTTTTTTCACTTCAAAGGCAACTCGTGGATCTGAATGCAGATGGACAATATCAAACCTCTCCGATCGAGGAAGAATAATCTATCAGATTATAAGGAGCTAAATAATCTCTTCGTTGAAAAACAATTCTTCGAATTCATAGAGAGCGAGCTTCTTCCGAGCATATCAATAAGTTCAGAAAAATTCTGGATAGAACTTAAACAAATAATTGAAAAATTTTCCCCGTGTAACACATCTCTCCTAGCACAGAGAGATGTGTTACAGAGAAAGATTGATGCTTGGTATGCAAGTAAAAAAGACAACCAATTTAACATGGATAGTTACATCAATTTCCTTAAGGAAATTGGATATATTGCTCCAGAAGTAGAGCCATTCAAGATAAAAACCCAGAACGTTGACGATGAAGTTTCAAAAATTGCAGCTCCTCAGTTAGTTGTTCCTGTCAGTAATGCAAGATTTGCAATAAATGCTTGTAATGCGCGTTGGGGAAGTTTGTATGATGCGGTTTATGGTTCAGATTTGATTCCAAATAAGAGTGGCAAAGATAGTGGGCAAGGATATGATTTAGAAAGGGGCGCCTTGGTTATTAAATATTCGTATGATTTTCTGGATAGAGCCATTCCTCTCGAACAAGCAAGTCATAAAAATGTTGAAAATTATTTTTTAGAATCCTCATCAAACGAACTAAGTTTTAATGCCCGATTAAAAAATGGAAAAATAGTTTCCCTGAAGCATAGGAATAAATTTATTGGTTTTGCTGAATTTGGTGATGCAACATCCTATCTGTTTGAGAATCATGATCTTCACATTGAAATTATAGTTAATGCTTGTCATGCGGTCGGCAGGACTGCACCAGGAAATTTGTCTGATATTAATATTGAGTCTGCTGTATCCATCATTCTTGATTGTGAGGATTCTGTAGCAGCAGTTGATTGTGAAGATAAAATAAACGTTTATCAAAATTGCCTTGAACTTATGAAGGGTTCCCTATCTTCAACATTCATAAAATCTGGGAAAAATTTTACTCGAACTCTTAATGAGGACAGAAGTTATACGTCAAAAAAAAATGAATCATTTTTTCTGAAAAGTCGAGCATTAATGTTTATAAGGAATGTTGGTTGTCATATGAAGACCGATATTGTTTTGGACAAACAAAAAGAATCTGTATACGAAGGTCTTTTAGATGCAATAGTTACAGTTGGATGTTCAATTGCAGGAATGAATAGTTCTACAAAATTGGCCAATAGCAGACATAACAGCGTATATATTGTGAAACCAAAATTACATGGTCCTGAGGAGTGCGCATTTTTTAATAGCTTGTTAGACGATGTAGAGTCTATGTTTAATCTTCCTGATCATACAATTAAGGTCGGATTGATGGATGAAGAAAGGAGAACGAGCTGTAATATAAAGAAATGTATATATGAGCTTAAGGACAGAATTGTATTTCTAAATACAGGTTTTCTCGATAGAACGGGAGATGAAATTCATACAAATATGAAATTAGGACCCGTGAATTACAAGGAGAGAATTAAAGAAGATGTCTGGTATGAGAGCTATGAAAAAAATAATGTCAAAGCAGGAATAGAATGCGGTTTCATTGGTAAAGCCCAGATTGGAAAAGGTATGTGGGCAAAGCCTGATGAATACAAAGAGATGATGGATGTGAAGTACAACCAGCTAAAATCAGGCGCGAGTTGTGCATGGATTCCTTCACCAACCGCGGCTACTCTTCATGCGATTCATTACCATGATTACGCGGTAAGAGATTATCAAGTGCGTCTTATGGAAAATAATGATGAAGATTTTATAAGACGTATTCTTACTCCTTCTATAATTTCCAAAAGCAAGATGAAGATAGAATTAATTCAAGAGGAATTAGATGCAAATATTCAGAGTATACTCGGTTATGTAGTGCACTGGATAAACTCGGGAACAGGATGCTCAAAAGTTGCTGATATAAACAATACTTTTCTAATGGAGGATAGGGCAACGCTTAGGATTTCATCTCAGCATGTTGCTAACTGGTTATTGCATGATATCTGTTCAAAAAATGATGTTATCCAATCATTGAATAAGATGGCAGCTTATGTCGACAAACAAAATAAAAATAATAGTGAATATTTGAATTTAAAATCAAAAAATAAGTCGAGTATTGCCATGCAAGCGGCCCATGAGTTAATTTTTAATGGTGTATATTCTCCCAATGGTTATACCGAGGAGATATTGCATAAATATAGGAAGTTGCTGAAAAAAAAATCGTAAACTATTGTATTAATTTGCAAATATGCAAATATGCAAATTAATAGGAGAATCAAATGAAGCGACTGTGGGATAAAGGTCTTCCCTTAGATGAAAAAATCTTAAAATATACTGCTGGGGAAGATCATATCCTCGATCATAGGTTGATATCTTATGATATAAAGGCAAGCATTGCCCATGTGGAAATGCTTGCAAACTGCAAACTTTTGGAGGTTGACGACTCAAAAATTATTATTGAGGGTTTGGCTGCTCTTTTGAAAGATTACCAAGATCAAAAATGGTCAATTCATCTTGAAGATGAGGATGTACATACTGCTATTGAAAAAAATTTGATTGAAAAAATAGGAGAGGTAGGCGGAAAAATCCATTTAGGTCGATCCAGGAATGATCAAGTTCTCACTGCATTAAGATTGTATTACCTTGATGCAATTGACGAAATCATAATCAGTGCAGAAAAATTATGCGAGGAAATACGAGTATTAGATGGTAGACAGGGCTCAATTAAATTACCTGGAACAACACACATGCAACATGCCATGCCCTCATCGGTATCGCTATGGTGTGGAGCGTATATAGAGGCCTTTGAAGATAATATAGAAGGAATGATTCAGGCTAAGCGTCGCTCGAATAAAAATCCACTCGGTAGTGCGGCTGGATATGGAACACCGGGATTACCAATTGATCGGACATTCACAACAAATAGACTTGGCTTTGAGGTAACACATGAGCCTGTTACTGCACCTCAGTTGTCTCGCGGGAAGGCAGAGTCGCACCTTTTATTTGAGCTTTCACTATTAATGCAAGATTTGGGAAGGCTTTCTAGTGATCTCCTGCTTTATTACACCCAAGAGTATCGTTATATTGACCTCGCCGTTGAAGTTACTACCGGGTCCTCAATAATGCCCCAAAAGAGAAATCCCGATGTACTCGAATTAATAAGAGCGTCTTCAGCTACCGTATTATCGTGTTTGAATGAGAGCATGATGGTAATGTCAAAGCTTCCATCTGGCTTTCAGCGTGATCTTCAGAAAATAAAAGCTCCTCTATTTAAAGCTATTGATAATACAATTGAGAGTGTTGATATTATGGCTTACGTAGTATCAACTATGAAATTTCTACCGGAAAATATCAAGCTAGACGATGATCTCTTCGCCGCGGAAGAAGCTTATAAGCTTGTTTTAAACAAAGGCCTTACATTCAGAAAAGCTTACCAGCAAATAGCCAGTAAATATAAAAAATAAAGTTATTCAGAATCTGTCTCGTATTCACTAGATTCATAAAATTGTGATGCAGTATGGGTAGCATTAAGTGCATCATTAAACGAAATATGCTCTTCTAATGGTTTGCTTTCTCGATAAGCAACTCTGGTAGACAGATAAATTGCAAGGATCAAATGAGTGATTCCTGTAAATACGAACAAACCGCTAGATTTGGTATAAGCCATTAATCCGGAAGATATGATAGGTCCAATAATTGCACCAATTCCATACATCAGAAGAAGGCTGCTAGATACCATAACAAACTCATTTGGATTAGCATTGTCATTGGCGTGAGCAACAGTAACTGCGTATAAAGGAAATGTCAGCCCCCCCCAAAACAAACCTGTAATTATGAGTCCCGATAGATTCAAATCATCAATTATTGAAACAATCAGGAAAGATATGGTTGCACTGAGTGCAGCTGTTACAATTGTTATTTTTCTTCTTCCGATTTTGTCTGACAAGTACCCAACAGGCCACTGAAAAATTGCACCTCCAACTATCACCGCAGTCATAAAATAAGCTGTAAAGGAAATATCAACATAAACATCAGATATAAAAATTGGCGCGAGCGACCAAAAAGAACCATTCGCAAATCCAATAAACAAGCAACCA
>TARA_B100001778_G_scaffold305299_1_pt1 | contig 14455 bp, 23 predicted proteins | sample TARA_B100001778 | Tara Oceans TARA_B100001778 (sample SAMEA2623826) | marine metagenome | biome: marine biome (ENVO:00000447); feature: deep chlorophyll maximum layer (ENVO:xxxxxxxx); material: "saline water (ENVO:00002010), including plankton (ENVO:xxxxxxxx)" | depth 40 m
CTGGAGAGGTAGCATTTACACTATAATCCATTGTGCAGATAGCAGCAGAGTTATCAGGAAACAGACTTACTACGTCACTCTGAGCAGATGAAACTGTCTTAACAGTTGAACCAAGTATTAATGCCTGTGTGCTACCATCTATTGATTTATTAACATCACCATCAAAATAAAGCTTAGAGCCATTTAAATCGATATCATTAGTGGTCGTGTTACCACCATCTGTTGTTTTCTGAAGATCAGTAGTAATGTCTATAACATTATCAGAATCAGTTAAACCTATTCCAACAGAACTATCGCTTGATTTTAAACTTCTAAACTGAGCCTCATTACTAGCAACTGGACCTGTACCATCTACATATATAGCAGTTTGTGAACCTACATTTTCTCCAGTCCAGTTGTAATAAGGTTTATATTTGCCAGAATCATACTCAATACTTATAGTATTATTAGAGTTAGCAAGTCCTATATCAATAGAGCCATCCTCTGAATATATTTCTCTAAAGGCCGCTTTGCTTTTAGTAACTGGACCAGTTTCGTTTGGGGAATCATGATATATCTTTACGCTACTTGCAGTGTTACCAGTGTTAGATAAATGAACTCCTTGACCACTGAATCTTATTACATTCCCATCTTGAACGACATAAATTTCATTATCAGGAAGTCTAAGGGCAGCGCCTTCAGCACCTGTAAGGCTTCTAAACTTAAATGGACTATCAGTACCTTCCACATAAACATCTGCCGCATCTCCAACGTTAGCGCAGCTACCTACTCCACCACCTCCTCCTCCGCCACCAGCAGCGCCAGACGAATCTATAATTATAAAATTACCAGCAGTTGGATTATCATCGTCATATCTAACTTGTATGCCTGAACCTCCAGAAATACCTCTCAAAAGAATTGGTACAGAACTATTATATTGGCCAGATTCTTGAATTAAGTGAACTTTACCTCCAGTACCATTTGAAGCAGCTCCTGTATCACCTAATTGCTTAATTTGTATATTATCTAAATGAATATTATCTCTTATAGTCCTAGTAACAACATTTCCATCTCTAACGGTGCATATTTGATAGATACTTCTATAAAAATTACTATTATCTTCCGTTTTATAATCAAAAATTGGATAAATACCTGAACTTGTATCTTGCCCCTCTTGAGAAGGTTCACCAGTAAAAAAAGTTGCTTGTTCTATTATTAAATTTTCCTTATTTATATTTAAGGCAACTTTAAACTCTATATCTTGACCCACTGGAACAGTATAAGACTGATCCATCCCTTGTATAACTCCGCTAGATCTACTTAAATCTCCAGCTATAGCGCTATTAAAAGCATAAGCTTGGTTGAAACTATAGCTATAGCTGGTTGGTACGCCATCTGAATCTGTATTAGCAAATATGCTAACTCCAAAAGGATCAGTGTTTGGAACACTAAAATCTCTATAAACGTGCTGAGATGTATCTACAAATCCGTCTTCAAATATGTCAGCCATTAAATATCTTCATTTTTTGTAGAAGATAATTCGTTGTCTAACTCACACTTTTGGCAAATAGGACAAATCTCACCTTCTCTGTTTATATAAAATAATCTATCAAACCATTTAAATTTATTAAAATTAACGGGTTCGATCTGTTTTTCTATATCTTCTCCAGAGAAAGGCGAGTAAAAATACTTAGTACCACCTATTTTTAGCGATCCATCTGGAAAAAGATATTGTTTTTCTGCAAAATAGCAATCTTTGAGTGTTGTATTCTGCCAATGTTCAATATATGCAAAATCATTATCAAAGTCGTGCCGCTTTGTTTCAAACTTTATGGTCTTTTTTACGATGGTTTTCACTTTAATAATGATATAAAATAATTACACCTATTTCAATTTTTATTCGAAAAATGAAAACATGTTACATAAATGACACGTACTTTTTTTTACCAAACTTGCATATAGATGTAAGTAGTGTAAAATGACCATAGACGAAGATTACCCAAGAAGTAGAGTGACTGAAAGACCTAGGACAAAAAAAGAAGCGAAGGACTTTAATAACATAAAGCCCCCTTGGGATGATATCCCGATAAAAATCCTAATAGTTATAATTCTAGGACTAATTTATGTTGTGTTTAGGTAATTAAAATTAATTTTTAATTAGATTTCTCTGAACCTTTTGCTCTTTCCATTTGCTCTGGTGTAGGAGCGCCCTTATCACCTTTTTTCCTCATCTTTTCTCCAGAACCTCTTTTAATACGCTCTTTTTTCTTTCTGATATTCTCCCAAAGGCTACTGTCAGATTTTTCTTTCTCTTTCAAAATCTCATCGTGACGCTTCATAAAAGCCTCATGATTTGGACCTGCCATATACAAAGTCTTACCATCATCAGTTTTATGTGTGTGGATACCTTTCAAACCCATCTTCTCTGCATCTTTTTCAGCCTCTTCTTTGGTTTCAAAGTAATGTTTACTTACATCAGGAGAGCCATAAGACTTTTTCTTTTTGCCATAATGGTGAGCGCTACTCTCCTTTTCTTTTTGTTTCTTTAAAATTTGTTTTTGCAACCAGCTAGGAAGTTTTTTTTGCTTTTCTGTTAACTGACCCTCGTTCTCTTCCATAAGCATGGCTCTATCTTTCTTGTACTGAACTGCACAAGTAGACATTGTTTTGTCCATATCCATATCTTTTGTGTCAATAAGCTCACCATCAGTCATCATGCAGTGACTCATATAAGATTTAAATACAGTCTTTTCTTTATCCTCCATATCCATGCCATAGACTTTTTTATCTTTGTAAGCAGCTTTAGCTATATCTTGATCGGCTTTTCTGTATGATTCTTTTACCTTTCCACCTCTCATCATTTTAAGAAATGTATTCACTCTAGCCATAGCCCAACCGTGCCTACTCATATTTGGCCTATGAGATGTACTAAAAGCTCCAGCACCACGCCTGTAAACACGCTTCAACTGGCCTAAAGTCACCTTCTTTGAATATTTGGCATTGTGTGCCTTTACTTTTTCTTTTAGTGCATTAGTTGTCTTTTCACTAAATGTAATTTTGCCTCCACCTTTTTTAGCACTACCTTTTGGATTTCTTTTAGAACCCTTTTTCCTTTCACTTGGTTCTGCTGGTGTCTGCGCTCCACTTTTAGGACCACGACGTTTTGCTGCTTCTGATTCCTCTGTTATTTCATCAACATAAGCTAATGATGGACAAGCAGACAAAAGCTCGTCATGGTCAAATAGTGTTTCTCCATCCCACTCATACTCTTCTGATCCCTTGGTTATATTAGTGACACTCCTAGCGCTCCACATTTTGCAGGACCAATATCTAGGAGTTGTTTTATCTTTAGCTGTATCGCAGCTATGTCTGCTCCTAAAAGCTTTTCTTCTTTTAGGGTCATCTCTTTTTATTTCCATATTTGGATCACCAAAATTTACTTTAACGACGTTTCCTTTTTTATTTTTTACATAAACAGAAAACTTCTTTGGCCCTTTTGAAGTCCTGAATGGTTTATTTAAAGTCTTATTTTCATTAGCCGCTTCAGTGAAAAATAATTTTTTGTCTTCACCTTCTCCTGTAACTACAGAAGCTTTAGATTCAGAATCACTAAAGATATTCATACAGACTGCAACTCTCTGCTGGTTATCCTTAAATTCTTTTTTATCTGTTAAATTTGTAACACAACGACTCATGAAGTCGCTTTTTTTTTCGTTATTATTTGGAACTGGAAGAGGCATGATATGTATATATTTACTATTTTTACACTATAGAAGCTCCATTGGGGAACGATGTTCCTGATAAGGTAAAAACCAATGCTCGCATGTATTTAAAACATCAAACAAGGTTACAACAGTCATTAAATCTTTTCTATCTTTTCTAGTATAACCTTTATATAAAGCATCATTTACTCTAGAAACTTCATCAGTCCAATCGCACTTATTTTCCACCAACTCTCTTAAATGAGTATTTCGAACACAAAGGAAAAATGCTCCGAAATCAAAAGCTATCCACTCAGGTTTTAGTTCATGGTTGCACCAACCCATTTTACCTTGAACATTTTTTAACTCTAGTAAAATTTTACCCTCTTTTTGCGTCTTTTTTAAACCTTTAACATCAAAAGTCTGACCATCTACAACAAAATCTGTATGGTTTACAATATCATCAGCTTTTGAGGTTTTCTTTATATCTTTATTTAATGCTCTACAAGAATCATAAAATCTTTGCTGACCTTCTGTCCCTGCCTTAAAAGATTGATTTATATGCCCCGCTGAAGATAAGCTTTTTGCTTTATTTGATATCATAATGTAATTGTTTTTGTCTCCCCCGTTGTCGTGTCAGTCATAAAAAAATCTTTTACATTGTAAGCTTTATCGTCAATCCAATAATCATATGGCGGCTTACCCATCATTAATTTTGTTCTTTTAACGCCCCACTGATCAAGTTGTTTTTTTGTTAAGGTAGTATGATCTTTGCCACTATTACCCCCTCTAGCAGTCCAGTAAACTATCTCATGACCAGCATCAAATAATTGATTAAAAAAGTGTATCCTATCTTTTATTGGCCTTGCTTGGTCGTAAGGAGTATCTGGGCTGTCATGTGTACAAATTGTGCCGTCAATATCTACAATGTATTTCATTTTATTTTTTTAATAATATCGCTAGTGCTTATGTTTTCTATAAATGGTATAACTTTTAATATAGCATTACCTTTTGCTTTCATCTCTGATTTATTTAAAGCATCTTCATCATAATCGCCACCCTTACACCAGAAGTCTGGCTGAAGTTCTTTTAGTTGTTTAGCTACAGTTTTAGTATTAAAAATAAAAACATAATCAACAGATTCATGACAAGCTACTGTATAAGCTCTTTGTTTCGCTGGTATTATTGGTCTGTTTTTACCTTTTATAGATTTAACACTCGCATCTCCATTTATACCAACTACCAGCTTAGAGTTTAAACTACAAGCGCTCTTCATTGCATTAAGTAGGCTTGCATGACCAGCATGGAATAAATCAAAACATCCATTGGTGAAAATAAAAAACTTTTTTATTCCACAAGATTCAAGCTCTTTTGCAAAAAGCCTCTCTTGCTTAACTTCTTCAAATGATACTATTTTTCTATGTTTCATATTGTAGCAACGCCTTTCTTTTTAATGACTCTTTGACAACAATCTTGAGCATATATTATTGAGCATTCAATGTCTTTTGTAGCAGTATATGAGTAGGCAAACGCAGCTAAGAATGTGTCTCCTGCGCCCGAAACATCTCTAACTTCTGAAGGTTTACTCAGTTTATAATCTTTGCTATTATACCAACAACCCTTTGAACCTTTTGTAATTATCAAGTTCTCTCCTTGATGTGTCCAACCGTTCTCCTTATGTTCTTTTTCATTTATCTTAATAAAAGTAAACAAATTAGCCCATTCTTGATTATAGTTTTTTTTCGTATCTAAAAAACTTAGCTTGCTCCTACTTGCTATCTCTCTTAACTGCGAGTCTGTTAGGTAACCTTTGTTATAATCTGAAACAATAATAGCATCAAATGATTCTATGTTTTCTGGCAGTTTGTCGCAAGGTTCATACTTATCTGTATCAACCCTTAAAAACATTTGATTTGATTCTATGTCAATATATCTAGTTTTAGAACCAACGCAGTAATTAGTACTTAATGCTATGTCATTTTTAAGAGGCATATCTTTATGAGTCTCATTATCTATAGCCCGCATATTTTCATAAACATTAGCCGCCATACCTAAGTTGCTTGTATTATGATCTGGTATAAATACAGGAACAGGAGCTTCTGGACACAAACGATTAGCTTTGCCATAGCAAAACTCGTCTTTACAAGTTTCACCTATAACTAAAAACTTCATTTCTGCGACGAACCTTTTTCTACCCTATAAGAATCTTCATTAAAATGTTGGGTGCTAACCTCAAATACATCCGAGTCCTCTAAAGCCGTCAACTTATGTGGTATGCAGGGTTTTAAATGAACAGTGTCGCCTTCTATTAACTCTTTTTCAAAACGTTCAGAGTTCTCTAAATTAAAATATTCTAACTTAAGCTTACCCCTAGTAACACACCAAGTTTCTTCCTTCTGTATATGATAATGCATAGAGAAAGAAGACCCTTTTTTAAAGCGCAAAATTTTACCACAATATTTATAATTGTTGGTAATCCAAAGCTCTTCTCCCCAACCCTTGGGGTGAACTTCTAATCGACTAAAAATAGGCTGCATACTCATTAAGAGTATTATAGCCTATCACAAAGATTATTCAAGGATTATTCCCCTTTATCTTTCGCTTTGCCTATGTTAATAGCAGCCCAATCTATAAGGCTATAAATTTTAGCCCAAAGAGTACCCTTTTTTGGAGTAGGAGTTGCTGCTGTAATTGCAGATGCGAAAGCGATTGCGGCGGTAAGAACACCGAACCAAGGATTGTCTTCAATTAATTTGAGAATTACTTCCATAATATATTATAGTTATACAATATATTACACAATGAGAAAAAACAGGGAATTATTTATAAAGAGTTACTAATTTAGGAGCTATTTCCTCTAATTCTTCACAAAGTCTGCTTATTTCAGGCGCTTCCATTTTTTCAGTTAAGTTTTTTAACTTGCTTACCTCCCAGCAAAATCTATTATAGACTGGCCCTTGAATGTATTTTCTATCCGTCTCATTGTCATAAATAAAAGTATCAAATACTTCATACCTAGTAGGGTCTATACACTTTTCTATCGGATCAAAAATAGAGTTGCCTACTACAAAATTAAATATTTCATTTCTATCAACTTTTATAGGTGTACCCTTCATTTAAAAAAGAAATAACGTAAAAAGAAAATAAAGCAACAAAATATTAAAGAATTCTTATCCTACTTCTTATTTTAGAAACGTGACGTTTTTTCTCTAACACAGAGCCACCTTCTCTACTCCCAGCTCCATTAGTATTACCTTCTATAGTAGTTACATAACCCTTTGAGTCTATGTCTTTTACAGCAATACCTATATGAGAAAAAGTAAACACAACAATATCTCCAGCTTTAATAGCTTCATTAGTTGGCTTGCGGAGATCTACACCATTTGCAACTTGCTGTTTTGCCCAGTTCTCAAAATCCCATGCTCCAGCAGTTCTAGGTCTTTTAAATTTTACATCTTCTCCTTCAATGGCTTCTCTTACTAACCAGCAAATAAAAGCAGCGCACCAAGGCCAGCCTTTATCTGGGTCAAGCCAAGTAGCGGCTTTGTATTCATCAACTCTGGGTCCACAATTGCTTCCATCAACTTCTGATACACCTATCTCCTCACGGGCTAGTAAAACCATTTTTTGAGGTACGTCTTTACCATTCATATTATCTTTCTTTGTTGATAGTTCAGACAAAATAGCATTCCAAGTTACAGGTCCATCTGCCCCATCAGCAGAAACGCCAATAAGTTTTTGAACAGCTTTTACTACTTCTTTTTTGCCTTTAAAATTCATCTTATCTACATTTTCTGCTAAATGATGCACTTACAGACATCACTACGCATAAAGCCATTAATAGGCAAATAAAATCAGAAAACCTCTCTATCTTCTGGTTTAGAATCTCTGATTGCTCCTCATTATAGTACATTTTTGTGTCCATAATATTGTTTATAGCATCAATAGTTGGATCTGTCATTTCATACATTCTAGGTATAGAGGCTTTAATCATTTCTATATCACCTTTCTCCGCCCAAGCGATTAGTTCATCTACATATGCACTTATCTTCTCTTCTTGAGCAAAAACAAACTCAGCATACTCTTTCTCTTTCGGCGTAATGTCTTTTTTGTAACCCTCTAGATATTCATCCTTATAACCACTCTCCTCTTTCAAAGTATCTACCATCTCTGCTGGTGTCATTGTACCGTGAGATGTTTTAATTACAGAATTAACTATTATCACACCATACCAATCAAAGCACATTCCTATTTCCATAATAGAAGACTCTGATTGTCTGGCGTTTTCTTTTAGTGTATTTTGTATATCTTTGTTTAGTTCAAACCCTTTGACACCAAAGAGTAGACAAATTATTGAAAGACAGTAAACTATAATTTTGGGTCTCATTTTTTAAGAAATTTTTCTGGATTTTTTTCAAATCTTTGAGCTAGTCTAACAATGCCTCCTATAACTTCTGGACTAACTACGCCTATTATACCATAAGTTATGGCTTTTGTAAGGGATGATACATCAGTTTGTTCTAAGATAAACCAAGCCACACCTGATGCTAAGGCGGCAGTAAGAATCCTTTTAAATTGTTGTTTTATAGACAATTCATTATCTCCAGACAAAAGTCTAGCAAACATGGCGGCGGCTCCAATCAAAGGGACAAGCCATCCACCCTGAAGGAATTCTTTTAACAAGGATTTTTCTGGTTCCATTGAAAGTACTTACACAAAAAAAGCCCTCCTTGCGGAGAGCTTTTTAATTTTGTTTTTAAAACTAATTTAAAATTAATTTTAATTAGAATTTGTATCCTATTCCTGCGCCAATAATCCACTCGTCTTCTACTTCAAAAGAAGATCCATCAAAGTCATTATTATTGTAAGATGCTTTTAAGGATGTAGATATTTGATCTGTAACAGGATAACTTGCTTTGAGACCAGCCTCAATAGCAGTGTATTCGTCTACAAGATTTAAAGTAACAAATGGGGTTACTGTAAGATTTGAAATAGGGGTCTCAACAGAGGTAGAAGCTCCAATTTCAACACCGTACCAATCGTTATCAAAATCATGCCAAACGGCTAATTCTGCATCTACGATAGAATACTTGTAAAGTAAACCTACTGCAATTTCATCCCTGTCTCCAAAAGTAGAGTCAAGTCCTGAAAAGCTTGCTTTTGCTCCTAGTTTCTGACCGAATAACTCAATGCCTCTTGTATAAGAAATAGAGTAATCTGAATCTTCAGAATCTCCATCGATATCATACAAGCCGACACCGAAAGAAAGGTCTCCACCGCTTACGGGAGCTGTTAAATTAAGAGAATAACCCAGAGAGTCTTCTCTAACTGCTAAACCTCTACTTGTTTCAAAATTAGAGGCTGAAAAGCCAACTCCTACAGAAGAATCTGCTAGAGTTGTGCCAAACGCTGCGCCACCAAAGATAGCGCCCAATAGTAGTGTAAGAATAAATTTCTTCATAATATTAACTTTATATTACAATTTTGTAATGGTCAAGGGAAATATTTTATTCCTCAACAACACCTTCTTCTACGTCCTCTACAGGTGCAATAGAAGGTTCTGCAAACTGAGGTTGTTCAATTTCCTGAGAAATTTTCTTAGCTAGTACGGTTGCAGCTTCAGCAACGTTGAGACCACCAGCTTTTACTGCGATGTCTAAAAGTTGTGTGAGAACCTGCAATTCCTGATCAGTGAATTCAATAGTTTTCATATATATTTATATTACTCACTAAATAATATTTATCAACTTTTTTTTTAAAGAGTTGGAACATCAGGCCAGACGACAGAATTTTTTAAATTTGATATTTCTGTTGGAGTTAATCCTGCTAAAGAATTAGTAGGCACTGTCATTTCTTCTCCATCAAATTCTATGGTTTCTTCTGTTACCCTTGGATATGGATTATCAATACATAAAGCCCATTTGCCCGCTTTAGTTTGCTTCACTGTCCACCAATATTTTGTAGTGCCAGAACAAGATCTTGCTTGTGCTTCTTGTGCGCTCCTGTTTTGAGCTTCTTGTTTTGTGTTAAAAAGTAAATATTTCATATATTAATAAATACTAAATCTTTCATTTATACTATCCTGTATAGCTTCCCTATTTACAGATGCACTTTGACCTGAATAAATAAGAAACTCTCCCATTTTACCGTTAAAATGTAAACTGTCACCTAATCCTCCGACTCCAACAAGTGAAGTTCCTCCACTTTTGTCTTCTAAAGAGCCATCACTTCCCACTTGAGAGCTATTTAAAAAAGCTTTATATGCACCCTGTGTTGAATCTGCTACCATGCTGACTAAATTTAAATTTGTGTTAGCAGAGGTAGAAGGAGCGGAACCAGCGCCATAATTAAAACTAAAATTATTACTGCTAATGAAGGGAGCATACCATCTTTTATTAGAGTCTGCGAAGCTCCCTAGAGTAGAAACCATTTGAGTCCCTGCTATTGTGTCAGCTTGGAAAACTGTGTAAGAAGACAAAGCACTTATATTTAAAGTACTAGAAAACCCAGTATTTAATGTCATGTGCTGATTGCTTCCGTCAAAATCTAAGGCTGTATTCCCACTTGAATCTGTCACTAAAGAGCCGCCATTAACAACCGTAGGTTGATCAGCCGCAGTTTCTTGTATGAGGTTGTTTCGCTCTGACCCTGTATGAGACTGATCATACCAATCTGTGACATATCCGTTAGCTTGGCCTACAAAAGCCCCTAAAGTAGAATATACAGGCTCCGCACTTACAACGTAATTTTGCGGTCCGTATTGCAATGCTGCACCTACCGACCTCCACTCTTTTTCGTAAACATAAAAAGATTCAGAAATATCATTTTCGCCGCCATCTTCGCTCCGCTGAGTGCTTACTATCCAAACACTAAAAAAACCAAAAAATTGAACTCCCCAAGGATAAACTAGCACATCTCCATTAGGGGCGTTTGATACATTTAAAGCAAAGCTTGAAGCGTCAGGACTGTCTCCTAATTCCCAAGCAGGGAACGCCTCATATGTATCCATGTAACCAGATAGATCCTCAAACCAAGCATCTTTAACGTAGGTTATTTTATATTCTCTTCCTGATATATTAGATTGAAAACTTTTAACTTCATACGGACCTTGTTGAGATCCTGTTCCTAAAGTATTACCAAGGTCATATGTATAAGCAGGGAATCCAGTTCCTGTTGGTGCTACCATAGCTTCTAATGAAATATTGCCAGTAGTATCACCTAAAACGTAAGCTTCTCTGTTTAGTGCGTCAGCATTTGTTCTGATGCTCATGAGATAACCTCCAAAACCTATATCTTTTGTAGAATAAGCTCCAGCAGCTTCGCTATATTTACCTAATAATGGATCATGAGTATATCTGAATCCAGCATCAAACGGCCTCAAATAAAGATCTGAGTTAAATTCATTAAGACCTAAATCATGTATTTTTTTATTGTACTCTCTAAAATCTTGCGCCGCGTATTGTTCATACATCGCTCCAGTACCCTCACCAGTAATATAAAGACCAGTCAATTCTGACCTGTATTTACCCCAATCAGCCACACTTGTGGATTCTTCGGTGTGTATACTATTTCTAATAGGAATTCCAGTAATAAAAGCCATTTGTTCTAATTACACAAAAAGCTCACTTATTGCTGGGAAAATATAACTGGCGCTCAAGTTTGCGGAACCTCGCATCAGAGTGCCAAACCTCATCGGTTTCTGGAGTATAGACACCTTTAGTTGTCCTTATCGGACTTCCCTTCTCTAGACTCAGCGTAGAAGGCTGATAAATATTTAAAACTTGCGTCTTCACGGATGAGTTCGTCTCGCAAGAGATCAGCACGGTCTGCATCACCGCCACTAGCCCTAAGATCTTCAATCTCTTGAATAATTCTTTTACGTGTTTTTTCATGGTTATGTCTTAATTCTATGTAGAAGAGCTTATTTTTTAAAGATAAATATAGCTCAATTGATTTTAAAACACTTTTAATTAAGGAAAGCATCAATGTTTTCTTCTACATATTCACTTACACTTTTCCACTCATAATCACCAATTATTTCATTTAGCTTTGATATATCAGCTTTTGTAAATTTTTGATACTGCCCTTTTAGCTCTTTGGGCATTGGTATTTCTTCTATCTCAGAGTTAGAGTTTTCTTTTATTATTTCTGCTACATCTCTGAAAGAGATAGGCTTACCTGTACCTATGTTAAATATTCCTGAAGCCTCATTTGTCAAAAACTTGTAGTGCATTTCACACACATCATCTACAGAAATAAAATCTCTTTTGTATTTTTCGCTTTTCTCAAAAATCTTTATTTTACCACCTGTCTGCGCTTCTTTTATAAATTTTGAAACAGGACTAGCTTGCTTTCCTTTTTTATCTTCACCCAAACCGTACACATTAAAATATCTAAACCCTTGGTATGGATATTCTTGATTCATTAACCAACAATCAAACATATACTTGCTAAAAGCATAAGGACTCAATGGTTTACAAAACTCATCTTCTTTGAAAGTTTTAGATGCCCCATAAACAGATGCGCTACTAGCATATTGAAACTTTATCTCATAAGCCTCACACATCTTGTAAAGGTTGGCTGAGTATTCAAAGTTTTGATCTAATATTTTTTTTAGATCGGTTTCTGTAGTGCTTGAATTTGCACCAAGGTGAATTACAAAGTCTTGATTGAAAATATCTGGATAACCAGTATTACCTAAAGATATATCAAATCTTGTAACTTGAAACCCACGAGCTTCTAAATATTCGGATAAGTTGCCTCCTATAAATCCGCCAGCTCCAGTTATTAAAACTCTATTCACTTGATTCCTCAGAGGACTCTTCTTCCTCTTTTGGTTCATCATCAGGATTTTGAGGATAGTTTCCTTGAAGCACACTATCTAAGATAGAAGCTTTTATAACTGATTCATCAAAATCAGAATCTTTTATATCAGTAAGCATTTTATCTAATTCTTCATCTCCTGTAGGCAAATCAAAATCTGCCTTACTAAAATAATTAAACTCTTCACAAAAAGCAAGGCTTTGAACTATCTCAACGATAAGTTCATCACCTTGAAACCTTTTGTGTATCTCATAAGAAGAAGAGCTTGTCATTTCTTTGTCAGAATCTTTAGACTCTGAAAGCTCCAAATCTGAACTAACTTTTTTATATTCCTTTAATATCCAAAACTTCTTAACAAAGTCACTGGACTCAGGAAACTTTATATCAGCATCAAAAGATAGACTCCGATATAATTTTTGATCTAAAAAAGAAAGAGTATAAGGCATTCTCTGTGTCTTACACCTAAATTTCCAAATTTGACTCATTTTCTTCAGAAGGATTTACTCTTTTTGTAAGTTCCTCTAAAGCTGAGAGTTTCTCCTCATCAGACATTTTTGCGATATTTTTATCGACTTCCGAAATAGCGATATTGTGCATTATATTTACAGCCTCCGCTACCGTGATTCTAGATACCATCTCAGACACTAAGAGAGCTTTTAACTCTTCTTGTTTTTCAGCGTCCATTACTCTGTATCCATGCTTTGATAAATTCTTAGATCTGGCTGTTTAGTGCCTTGCTCTTTGAATTTATTTTTAAAGATGACGATTTTCTGCTTTGAACCGTCAGATAAAGCAATCTCTCCACTATAGAAAGATTGGTTTCTACCTTCAACTCGCCAAAGAGCGCCTAGTTCGCGCTTTTTCCATTCGTCGTTATTTTTTGTGTTTGTATCACTCATGAGTTCTATTGTTAAATTTGCCTTCAACACTTTTCCAAAATGCAGAGGGACCAAGGGCATGGTAGCGCCCTTTCATTGTTTTGTAAAGTTTTTTTAGCATTGGATTTTCATTTTTGGGATGATAACCAACTAGTTTTCTTATTTTCTTAGCTACTGAGCCACTCATACTTTATGATCTACTTATATTTTTATTTTTCAACAAAAAGTTTTATTTTATCATTGCCATTAGCTATACAATCAGAAATAAATGGTTTGATTTTTGATGACACTAATTGATTTAAACTTTTGATTGGCGAAGAGTCATTTTTTATATCATTTACATTAGTACAAATATATTTTACTGTAAAATCCAAGTAAACACCATTATCTTCTAAATTGTTTTTTATGTTTCTAAGCTTGTTCCACAAAATTCTACGCAAATCTTTTGTTTTTAATTCATTTAAAATAAAAGAGTTCTTAATTAAAGAATAAATATCTTTATGTATAAGAGGATCATCATTACGAGATCTTTCTATATTAAAGCCAAGTTGGCTAGTATGAGACAAGCAGCTAGTTAAAAATATTTTGCAATTAGAAAAATCAGCAACATCCCCATTGTTCATTTGTATTTTACCCTCTTTGAGTATTTGATTAAAAATAGGCACGGCAGTTTTGTCTATCTTATGAAAATCATCTATAATCAAAACACTATTTGGCGTTATAACAATCTTTTCGCATATCGAAGTATTGTTACCTTGGGAAGATGCTATTTTATGTGGAGAAAAATTATCTGAAAAATGTATACCATTATAAGATAAAACATTTACTCCATGTTTTTGCAAAGAGTCTTCTAACAACTCACAAAATAATGATTTACCACTAGAGTCATCACCGCTCACAACATAACATTCTGGAGTAGAAAATTTTCTAGTTGTTCTAACACCTATACTACTTAAAACTATTTCATGTTTTAACTCCTCAAGCACATTAGCTTGGCCTACAAAAAAGTTAGAGACACAATCAAAAACTTTATTTATTTTTTTCTTTTTACTTAGCGGATTAATTTTCCTGTCG
>TARA_B100001778_G_scaffold23368_1_pt1 | contig 14325 bp, 18 predicted proteins | sample TARA_B100001778 | Tara Oceans TARA_B100001778 (sample SAMEA2623826) | marine metagenome | biome: marine biome (ENVO:00000447); feature: deep chlorophyll maximum layer (ENVO:xxxxxxxx); material: "saline water (ENVO:00002010), including plankton (ENVO:xxxxxxxx)" | depth 40 m
TCTACATATTCAATCTTCTCGTTTATCATAGGTTCTTCGTTGACTGTGTGTTCGTATGCTGGTTCTATTGATAATAAACCTTGTTTAGATTTAGGAACATTCATCATTTTAATTGCAATTTGTTTTGCTTGGTATATGCCTTTAGGAGCTTTATTTAAAGGAATTTCAACTTTTTTAGTTGTAGCTTTACTATCACCATAAAATGCAATAAATCCAGCTAGTTTTTTCTCATTTATCATAGGTTCTTCCTTGACTGTTTCTTCTACCTTAATATTATATTTTTTAGCACTTTTTTTAAGGTAGTTCACTATTGATTGAGTTGACCTACTATCCATTTTTGCGTGTACTTTTATTTTATGTGAGTCTTTAGGGTCAGATTCAATACTTGCAATCTGTTGAGCACCCATACCACTTTTCTCTAAACTTCTTCCTTCATAATCTACTATATTACCTCGTTTAGTAAAGTTTTGTGCTCCAGTACCTTTGTTCGCCTGAACGAAATCATCTATAACTTTTTTATCTTTTGGTTTTAATACTTCATCAAGTTCAACTTCTTCTTTGTTAAGTTTTCTTGATTCTCTTTGTTTTAATATTCTTTCAACAAATTTCTTTGCAATAGATGTTCTACCATCATATAATTTTTTCTTTTTCTTTCTTACAACAACTGTTGGGTCATCACCAGTAGCTGCAACACCAGCAGTAGATGTTGTCGGTGCATCTTCTTTTACATCTTTCTCTGGGAATCCAGTGAAAGGGTCTACTCTTACATATTTTTTCTTATCCATTAAATTTCTCCTAATGCATCTTCTACTGATACTGGTTCAATATCATCCATACTTACAAAAATTTTACTATTACTATTAGTATGTAGGACTGCAAAAACTGGAACTCCTAATACTGTATCAGAAGGTAATGTGTCTTCTAATGTTTCCACATCATCATCTTTTTTTAGTAAAGGTATATCTTCATCATCATCTTTTATAATATCGTTTGACAGTTTATAAACACCTTTTGGTAATTTACCGTCAACTAATTCTACTTCTTCAGTAATTGTATCATCTAATTTAATATTATTTTCTTTTATAAACTTTAAAAATTCTCTTTCAAACATTTTAGGGTCAACACTTTCTTTAAAAGTGTCTCTTAATAAAAAAAGTGCAGCTGCATAAGTTCCAACTTTAGAACCTAATCCAGGCACTTTTGCAAAAATTCTTTTAATGTTGAATACTAATTTGTGAAGAACTGTATATGCATTTCTCTCTTTTATCGTTGAGAGTTTTGTTGGTTGTGTTGTTCCAGGCACGACTTGTCGTATACCTTTATCATCAATAATACCAAGTTTAAATGCATCAGTTTTATTGAATGGTGTAACTAATAGTTTTATAAATCTATAAGTTACAAATAAATCTATCGCAGTTCCCATTAAATATCCCTTAAAATACTTTCTACTTTTTCATCGTTCTTAATATCTTTTAACTCACCCTCTGGAAGTATATTTAATAATTCCATAAATGGTTTGATATATTTCCATAACGAAGTTTCTAATTTAAATAACAATAATGTTGAACACGCATCTGCACCAAAGACATTATTTAAAACGATTATGTGATTTAAAATCAATCGTTCTTTCAAAGGCCCATTGTCTTGATACTTTCTCAACAATCTTTTGATATATTTAAATCTCTTCATATCATCAAGAAATTCTTTTTCATTATCCCCTTGAGGATTATTATAATGTTTCATCGCATACATCATAACATTATCAGGCGTTATTTTCTCAAACATTATTTAATTTCGGCAGTTACCTTAAATTTTCCATTTTCTTTTTTTTCATAAACAAAGTTAATGGAACGACCACCTTCAACCCTATGTGAAATACCATCATCGTTAACAAACTCATCGTGTGGAGTATCAATATCTTTACCAAATCTTCCACCAAATTGTGTAAGTGGTGCAGATATACTTCCAGAATCTTCTACTACATCAACATTTGGAAAACTTAATCCAATACTTGCAAGTCTTCTTCTCACGACACCAATAGTTTGTTCTGGTAACATATGTTCCATTTCGGCAATACAACCTAGAAACGAGTTTAGTTTTCTAACAACACTATCATCAGATACATCAACCATATCGTGGTCAGAATCGTGTTGTGCATTAGAGTTCGCAGGCTTCGGCCCTCGTAGTTCAGTAATATACTGTTTAAAATCTATCATTATGATTTCCCTAATTTACCTTTTTTCTTTGAACCATCAGCACGAGGAATTAAACCTCGTGCCTTTAGTCTTGCAAGAGCAGTGAAACCTATTTTTTCACCTCTCTTATATTTTTTCAACATAGTATCAAGATGGTCACCCATCTTTTTACTTTTCATCTTTAAGTCAGACATTACTGAATGACTGTTGCAATGTTTGTTGCAAAAGATGAAGTTGCAACTGCAGCCCAAGCAGTACCAGTATAAAGTAATTGTACTGATTCACCAGCTGCATCTAGTACAACAGTAGTACCAGAACCAACTGTGGCGGCAGGAGTTACAGTGATGTTATTACCAGCAGTAGTACAAATAATTGTTTTCAACTGACCAGTTACACCAGCTGCAAGTGTTACAGTTACTGTACCACCAGATGAATCAACTGTTGAGATTGCAGTAGAAACTGAAACGGCAGTTGAAGTGTTAGTTAGTGCTTCTGAACTATTAGTTGCAACAAATGTTGGAATGTAGTTAAATACATTCGCAGCTGAAATTTTCTTATTGATAGGTGTACCAGTTGGGTCATCTACAATGTGAAATAAATCAGCAGATGCGATACCAGACCCTAAGTCTGTTAACGCTGTTATTTTCTTATCAGCCATATTTTATCTCCTATGGTCTAAACCCCAGCAATAGTTTGGGGAATGTTACTGTCGGCATTGTTTCCGACATCAGTTTTTTCACCGAATTCATTACAAAGCGCTATGGCACCAGCGATAGAGAATTTAGTTTGTTTCAACGACTCTACTTTTTTGAGTGCCTCTACAAGTTGATTCTCTACCTTTGATAATTCAACTTGTAATTCTTGTTTTCTCGTTTCAATATCTTTTAATTCCAAAGACATAATATACTCCTATAATTTAGATTCTAACTATCTGGTAGTGCGATATCATCAGCAGCATCACCAGAAATACTAGATGCGGCAACTAGAGTTTCATAATGTACTCTACCAGCACGACCACCAGAACCTACTGTTTTCTTAACCCAACCGACATGAGATAATTCAGTTGTATTAGTATCACCGTCATTACCTAAACCAGTTGAAGCGACAGCAGTTGCTGTTGTTGCACCAGTTACGATAGTAAATGTTTGAGCACTATGACCAGTACCAATGTTAATCGCAGTTCCACCTTCAGTAGCTGCAATCTTAAAAGTATCGTCAGTTTTATCTCTAACAAATACAGTTTGTCCGTTAGTTACATTGGTCATCAAAGTTCCACCACCTACTTGGTTGTAAGTGATTTGGTCAGTATCTGACAAACCGTGTCCAGTAAATGTAATCACATTTGAACTTGCATTTACATTACCAGTTGGAATTGTCATTTTAGGTGCTTCAACTGTTACAGCTGGTGTAGATTGATAATCAGAACCTACTGCTGTTACAGTGATTGCAGAAACAGCTCCACCAGAAATTGTTGCAGTTGCAGTTGCAGTAGTACCAGTTAATGTTTGTGAATTATTACCAACATTACTAGAACCACCAGTCATATCAAGTGCAGTACCAGCATTTGCATTGTTTAGTGAACTTGCTAACTTAATAGTATCTGCATCTACACGAATAACAAATAATTCAGTATCATCTGCAATATTACCACTATTTTGTGCAAGATTAGTTCCACCTTGACTATTATAAGTTATAGATGTACCAGTTCTCATATTATGGCCTGTAATTGTAAATGTATCGTTTGCAAGTGAAACATTTGCAGTTGTAAGAACTCTTGCAGTTGGGCCTGCAACTGTAATAGTTGGTGCTTGTACATATCTTGCACCAGTAGTTGATGTTAATGCAATATCAGTTACATTATCAACACCAGCAACAGATTCACCTTCATCTATACCTAATACATTAGTGTCAATAGTTCCACCATGTCCGTCTATTGGTGGTCTTGATACAGTAGCGGCAACTCCACTTTCTGTACTTCCACCAAAGTCAGATGTTAATGTTACACCAGTATTTGTTTCACCAATAAATGTTTGTGAATTATTACCAGTACCAGTTAAGTCAATTACTGAACCACCTTCTGTTGCAGATACATCTATTGTATTTGCATCGTGAACAGTTTTAACAAATACGATTTGTCCATCTGTTAGTCCAGCGATTGCAGTTCCACCAGCTGCACTATATGTGAGTGGTGTGTTTGCAGTATATCCGTGTGCAGTAATAGTAATTCTTTCATTACTTGCATTGACAGAAGATGTAGCAACTGTTCTAGGTGGTGTAAGGTTTTTTACTCTCACTTTTTCTCCACCAGCTGTAGTCATCACATCACCGATTTTAAGTTCGGATTTGTAAGCTCCACTAGCGTTAGCTTGTACAATCGCACTTCCATTTGTAAAAGTGTGAGTACCAGACAACGAGGAGCCATCGTTCATACTCCATAAACTCATTGTTTTCTCCTTATAGTTTTATAACTATTTATAACCTAATTTTTTCAATTCGTTCAATGTTGTACTCACAGATAAATGATGTATTCCTATACCACCTTTTGATTTCCACTCTTTAATATTCTTAGCGTGGTCATCAATCAAAACATTAGGTTTGTTGTTTGTCATTGCGAAATCTTGTTTTTGAGAACGCCTTACTAAATGTATACGACTTCTCTGTGTTAATTTCAAATTCTTTCTCAACCATTTCATTTTACCAGGCACACAGTTACTATCTTTTGTTGAATATGCAGATAATATATGTGAACCATATTTATTAACGAAACTCCATAATCTCTTTGCACCAGGCATCCAATCTAAGTTTTCCCAAAAGGTTTTATTCTTATGAATGGTTGCCCACCTTTTTGCATTATCCATTTTTACAAAGGATTGACCGACTTCTTTGTCAGCACCCTTTAAAAAATCAACCAACACCATATCCATATCGCAAAATAGTGTTGGTAATTCCTCTTTCTCATTTAATGTAGAATTATAAACATCATAAAAATCTTTCACTTTACCTCTCTTTTCATTCTGTTATTATAACATACTATCGTGGTTTGTCAACCCTATGCAGATTTTTTACCAATTTTAGTCTGTTCTTTAGTATCTACATCAGACATTGGTTTACCAGTCATAGTCTTATGCATTTTTTTACCTTTGATAACTTCTTTCTTTTTATCATCTTTTTTATGGTCTTCGTGTCCTTCTTCAGTAACAATTTCTAAGTCTTTAGTTGGAACTTGTTTTTCAATTCCGTGATGAAACCAAACATCATACCATTCAACCATACCTTTTTTATCTGGGTCAGCGTGCATAGAGTGTATTGTATTACCTCTACCCCATTTTTCGTGTACTACATTTTTTGCACACATATGCCAATGATTGGCTGGGTTAGGTGAATCTTCTAGTTTCTTTTCTTCTAGAGTTTCTTTTTTAGGTTCAACAGATTCTTTTACTGCATCACCCCATACTTTTTTTAGAGCATCTCTCATAGTATCAACTCTAAAATATGCGTTTTCATTTTTAGACATTTTTGATTCCTTTTCAGTTTCTTTTTTCATTGCTTTAGATATTGCTTTTCTTTTCTTGTGAAGAAATTTATCACTTGAATCAACATCTCCATCATTATCAATATCTTTATCTTTTCTATCGTCAAACTTTTTCTTTACAGCGTCTTTATTTACTGGGTCTAATTTTTTCTCGTAAACAGATAACACGGCATTTTCCAAAGTTCCATTTTTTGTATCAAAATACTTTGTCATTAATTTTCTCCTTGTTTCTCACGACTCGCATCTGTAACATCTTTAATTTTTGCTCTTTGCATAATTGTGTCGTGTTTATCTTTCATTCTCTCTTTTTCTCTATTAATCAATTCTTTGGCGGCATCAGTAGCATCACCTTCCATCATACCAATATGTGATTGAACTCTTTTGGATTGACCTAAATGCATTTTAGATGCAGCTCTTAATTCATCACAAATAGTATCTAGTGTTTTGTTTTCTAAATCTAATTTATCAATACGAACTGCCTGACTTAAATGTTTTTTAGATGCACCTTTAAGTTCTTCAACAACTTTTTTCATATCCTCTAAATCACCTTCTTTTTCCATAATAACACTTTCTTCAATAGGGTTCAGAATATAATCTCTCATTTTATTCATACTGTTTGATGCAACTGCAAGTTTATTAGTCCACCAAGTTGGTAGTGAACCTTCCTTATCCATAGAGTTTAGTTTACTCATAATCTCATTTGCATCTTCAATAACTGTTTTGCATTTTCTAATCATTGATGGAACATCACTATGTCCATCTTCATTAAGTTCTTCTTTTAATGCTTTTTCAACACCTTTGGAACTATCTTTACCATATTTCTTTTCAAGTGCCTTCATTAATTGTTTATCAAACTTCTTAACTTCAGGGCCCTTTGTAATACCTTTTTTTTGTAATTCACGATAATATTTAAAAAGTGCTGGTGCTTTGAGTTCTATAAAATTACCCACCTCTATTCTTGCCTGTAAAGGGTCTGGATTTTTTCTTTTCATAAGTTGAGCAATCCTTGCAACTATAGCTTCTTTCGGAGGTAATGCTTGAACATATCTAGATTCATTGGTTTCTTTTTTTGCCATCTTTGTTGCAACTGCCATTTTAACTTGCATACCTTTTTCTTTACCATATCTTTTTTCAAAATCTTTTAAAGGTAAATCTTTTGCAATCTCTTCTCTGCGTTTCAACTCATTTGGAGTCAGTGTTCTTTCCCTAACTTGTTGATACATCTCTGTCATAGTTTTTCTATATGTTGTCATAACTTTTCCTAATTATCAACCTTTGCACCTTTTCTCCACTGAAAACAACTCCAGTATCGTGCTTTTGTTTTTGGGCCAGGATTATCGCAATTATGTCTTGCTCTAAAACTTTTTAATCTGCCTGGGTCGTCCCTCTTAATCTCCATATTTGGGTCACCGAAAGTCACTTTAACTACATTACCTTTTTCATTTTTTACATAAACACCAAACTTTTTATTACTTCCACTAGGTAGTCTAAATGGGTCATTTAACTTAACTTTACGACCTTGATATTCAGATTCTACTATCTCTAGTTTCTCTATATATTTATCTTCTAAATCTTCTTTAGAAATCTTTGACCTCATGCGATTATAGGTTTCTTGGAGTTTTTCTTCCCATTCATCTTTGTATCTTTCTTGATACTCTTTTCTAGTAGACGGTCTTTCAAACCACTCTTGTATATTGGATTCACTCGCAACCTTTGACTTGACTGACTGTTCATAGTCTTGGCCTGGTGTAACATCAAATGTATGTCTAGCATAAGGTTCTCCTATTTCATATGATTCTTTCTTCTTTTTCTTTTTAGATGCTCTTGCTTGTTTTTGTAAATCTGGGTCTGCCTTACCACCAGTTAACATTGAGTTCACTCTTGCAAATGCCCATTGTTGTGGTGTAGTGCCTGGTCTGTGTCCAGTTCTCCAAGCTGCAAGTCCTCTATCATAACTCTTCTTTAAAATACCATAAGGAACACCAGTTTGTTGTGATTTCTTAACAAGACCAGCAATCTTCTCAGTAAGATTTACAGATTCATCTATTTCAAAATCAACTTTAGCTGCAAGGTCAGATGGTAATTTACCTTTTTTTACTAAACCATTAATGTAATATGCGATATCTCTTGCTTCAATACCCTTTACCATTTGTCCTAATGCACTAGCAGGATTTCTATGTCCTTGTTTATGCATTTGTACATACATTTTAAGTATCTTATCATAACCTTTAGGGTGAGTCATTTGATGTATCTTATCATAGATTTTTCTATAATAAGGCATTTCTTTTATATCAGTTTCTTCACCTTTTGCTCTTTTTAATTGTGCTGGTGTAGGTGCTCCTTTTTCGCCAGGTTTTCTCATTTTCTCACCAGAACCTTGTTTTATTCTTTGTCTTTTTTTATGAATGTTTTTCCAAAGACTTTCATCAATCTCAAGTTGTTCTTTTAATGCCTTTAATAAATCTTTATATGACTTTGAAATTTTACTTTGAAACTTTTCTTTGTCTGCTGGTTTCTTCATAGAATCATATTTTGTTTGAACTGCTTGTGCAATCTTAGATGAAACTTTTACTTTCTTCTTATCCATAAATTGTACTGGAAAATTACCTCGTAAAGATACAGACTTTCTTAATTGCATCATAATATTTTTATCTGCAGCTTTGATATCATCATCTGTTGCAAAATCATCAACATCTGCTGGGTCTATTCTTCTTTCACCATACATCTGTTTAAACTTTTTAGTATACTGTGATGGTTTAGTTTTCTTATCTTTATCACCAGGCGCTGGTTTGTATGCGTTAGGATTATCATCGTCCATTTTCGCTCCCTTCGTAAAATGGGCATCTCTTGCCTTTTTAGTAGATACAGACATTCCTTTTTTATCACCTACACCTTTTGCATAATACTTTGCTGGTTCTGTGCCTGGACTGTCTTTTATATCTGGGTCTTGTTTAACTTTTTTTATTTTTTTTGCTTCTTTTATTGAATGAAGAAATGATTTATATACATTATCACCATCTGTGTATTGTACATAGTTTGTTCCTCTTCTAATAATCTCACCACTAGTTCCATCATTTATATTTTCTACCAAGTCTCCGATTTGATAGATTGCACCTCTGACATATAAATCTCTTTCAATTTCATCATCAGAGTATTTTGAATTCTCTTTTAAGTTCATACCTTTCCTCACATCCTTGAATAATTGATTACCATTTTTAAAACCTCGTGGTAATCCTTTTTGAAATGTATCATAATCATTATTGGTTGCAGCTGCCCTCATCTTAGATGCACTCATTCCAGTAACACCTTCTGCATCTGGGTCTCTTTCACCAGCACTAAAAATTTGTATAGTATCAAAATCATAAAAACCGTGTCTTTTTTCTTGACCATTATATGTTGTCAATAGTTTTTTAAACTCTGCAACTCTATCCGAACCAACCACCATATTTAATTCTACATAACCTTGTTGGTGAAAATAAACTGCAATATCTAAAACTGTTTTTAATTTATTATTTGCGATTATGTTTCTTTTATGTTTTGGAAACATATCTCTCATATATGCAACTTTCTTTGCAAGTGGTAAAGGGTCTTTCTTATTGTTCTGAGAATGTGATGGGAATATATAATAGTCATCACCACCAGCAATCTTCTTGACTTTCTCTATTAGTTTTTCGTGACCAGTTGTTGGTGGATTAAATCTACCAAATGTAAATACAACTGATTCAGTTGCTTCTGAAAAAGTTCTAAACGATTCGTATTTAATAACCTTATTGGGTGTTTTGAAGTTTTGTTTTCTCATAATGGTCTTGTTTGTTACTTCTATCTCATTACCTTTTGTTTTAATAACAACTGGTAAATTTAAATTAGTTGACATATCTTTTAAAACAGCTTGTATGTCTGGGTTGTTTATTATATTTCTTGCTTTGTTTTTTTGAATCTTTTTAAAAAACCTTTGTAGTTCAGATACTTTAATCTCTGGACTATTTCTTGGGTCATTCATTCTATCTACAAAGTGTTTAGTAAATTCTATATCAACTCCATATTTTTTTAATATTCTATCTGCAAATTTTTCTAAATCATTTATATCCTTTCTTGATACATCCTTTTCTAATAACTCTCTAAGTTTCATTTCCAACCTCTACTATTGGTTCACTACCATATGTGTCTATGTAATCACCTTTAGATGATTTCATATATTTTCTTGTGGTAACATCTTTTACCAACATACCATTTTTTAAAGTGTAAGTGATATATTTTGCTACAATTACACCGTCTTTACTTCTATTAATATGTTCTTTCATAGGCCCTTCTTCAATCATTATTTTGCTCTCATTTTTGCAATTCTCTCTCTATCTGCAATTCTAACTTTTCTTTCTTGTTTCTTCGCAATCTTGTTAATCTTCTTTTTAACATTAGGTTTAGATAAGAAGTTTTGAGTTATCTGTGCTTTTCTTTGCATTGGTAAACTTCTATATGGAAGTTTGTATATCTTTTGCACTAACAAATCAATCGCTTTCTTTCTTGCAATTCTTTTTATTGCTTCTGGTTTTTTATATCTTTTTAATGACCTCATTCTTTTCTTCACAAACATTGCAGATTTTGCTCTTAACTTTCTTCCTGCCTTTCTTGCTCTTTGTATGAACTTAGAAATCGCAGTAACTTCGTCAAGATTTTCACTATCCATAATCTCAACAATCTCTTGGTCTATGGAATACATATCTCTCACATCATCATCTAAATCCATAACAAACTTTTTTAACTCTGTAAATGTTTTCATTTGTTCATTTCCTTTGTTTTCTTTTTCATCTTCTCTATATAAGCACGATAGATTGCAGCCTCTTTTGTTTTACCAGCAACTTTTGCTCTTTGTTCCATCGCAATCGCAGCTTGTATTTTGTGTGCGTGTTTTCTATTACTACTATTTATTTTCTTTACACTTGCCCTTGCAGTCTTTTCATCTTTAAATCCTAGTCCGTGTATTGTACCTTTAGGATTCTCATCTGTATATAAATCAGAATGTTTATCAGACCCTGCTGGTTGACCTTTCTTTCTAGGTATTCTTGGTGCTTCTATAAATTGTTTAAATGTTTTCATTAAAACTTTATATCCTTTTTAAAACTTACATCTGGTTCTGCACCTAGAAACTTCATCAAACTATTCACACCCTTAGATATAAATGATTTAACTTTGTTTATGACACCACTAAATAAAGATTTAACTTTCTTTTTTATAGTATCAATAATACCCTCTGAAATATCTTCTTGTTTATCACTTGTCATACTATTGACAATCAAAGATACAACTGACCAAAAATTATATTCACCAGTCTTTTCACCTTTTACTTTTCTAGAAGATGTTTTAAATCTTGCTTGTAATCTCATTGCATTTGCAATCTTTTGACAATATGCATCATCATCAACACTATGAATCTCAACTTTAGTACCAGTATTATTTGCAACAACCATAAACTCAGCTGCACTTTTACTATTACGACCATACTTTTCATATCCAGACATTGCTTCTCTTGCAAATGCGATTTTAAATTTATCTGACTCTTCAAATAAATTTCCTAACTCTCTCATACAATCTTTATGTGCCTTTTCTGCTGAGTTAACAACTGGGTTATCACCTTTTTTTATTATTGGTCTTAATTGACTAGGTGCAAGTGTACTCGTAACAAATGACTCAAAAACATCATTAACTTTTTTAAATTGTTCTGACTTTGATAACTCTGGTGTAGATTTTAACGCACCATAAAATGTTGCAGTTGATTCTGATTTACCACCAGACATTAATTGTGCTAATCCAATTTTTAAAGATATTCTTTTATCACCTATTAATATATCAGTTTTAGGTGTTGTATCTGTTGCACCATATGATTTCCAAAAAGGTGTTAATTTAGATTTTGCACGACCATATTGTTCTGCCTTTGCATTTTTATTTCCAAACTTCTTTGCGATTGCATTTGCAATTAACTCACCAGTTTGTATTGCAGACTTATTATTTTGTAACATATCATAAACTTTTGAACTTATGCCTGATGATGGTACATCTAATTTCTTTTTATTATTATTGTGCCAACCAATAACAATAGCTGCTTCATAATCTTCTGCTTTTAATTTTTGTTCTTGTAAAATAAATTGTTTAAATTTTAACATAATATATTTCCTTTCAATTTTTTAATTATTATTATCTTACAGTTACTATATTTAAATCTATTTGTCAAGTCACTTATCCCAATTCTTTATTGCAGTAAAGTTATTAAAACTAAACTCCATTCTATCAACAAGTTTTACGGCCTTACCATCATTATTAATTGCAACATAACCTTCTGGATTTGTAACCTTAAATCCATTTTTCGTTTTTATAAAGGTGTCCGTTAGTTGTTTAACTGAATTCAACTTTTTAACAATTAACATCTTTGCGGCCACAAGGGCTTGTTGAAAAGAAATGACACTTTCTATATTTCTGATATGTTTCTTAAACTCTCTCAGATACTCGTTCTTATTTCTTTCAATCTTTTCTTTTGCACCGAGTGTCTTTACTTTGTCTTTATTCTTATCAAAATGATTTGCAATGTGGTCAAGATATCCTTGAGCGTGTTGTCTTACATTTTTGATAGTTTGTCCTTCTCTTACTTTTAAATTATTATATGTTTTCAGAGAAGCACCAGACAAATTCCCTACCATTGAATTTTGAAGTCTAATAAACTTCTCTAACAATGATGAATTTATTCGTCTAAAAATCTTACCTACTGTTGATAAGTATGATGTTACTTCATCTGTTTCTGATTGAGTAAATGTTGCTTTACCAGAAACATCTTTAAATGAAGCATTATCCATCCATACACTATCTATCTTTTTTAATCCTTTTATGTCCACTCCAAATTTTGCTGACATTGATGGTAGATTATCACCTTCGTAGGTTGTGTGCCATACGACTCCAATTTTTGCTTTAGAGATTTGTCCACTAAGTTCACTGCCCATAGGTGTAGCATACACGATAGTATTAGGCTGAAAAGAAATAAAGGTTTTATCATCAATTTTCTCCTTTTTTAAATCTTTTTGGGTAAACATCAAGTCACCTTGAATTACATTTTTTATTCCTAGTTTTTTAAATTCTTTGAGTGCGATTGCAAACTTATCTTTTAAATCACCAGAAACATCTATTTCTGATTCTTCTTTATATAACTTTGGATTTACATTGAATACTGATTTCTTTGCGACAAAGAACTTGCCGTCTGAAGGGTCAACGCCTGCAAATATAGCAGGAGCTCCGTCCCACTTAACAGTCATATTAACTGAACCTTTTGATGACCCAGATAACATATCTCTAAGTGATTGTAGAAAATTAATCGCACCTCTACCCCCACCAACACCAAAGTTGAGTATCTCATCTTCTAGGTGTTCAAGGTGTAGATTTTTGCCTTGTTTATCTTCTAATAAGAATTCTTTAAATGTTAACATAGTTCAATTTTTCCATAGTTGTATATACTATATTTATAAATTGAACATTTGTCAAGTCCCTAAAACATTCCACTTCTTGCGTTTAGATTACCAGCAACCATAACTCTTTCGTGGTCGTTTTCTTGTGGTAATACCTTATGTTTAACCCAGCCTGGAAATATTACTAACAATCCATTTACTGGTTGTACTTTATAATCTGTGTTTGTAAATACTAGTGGAGAACATTGACTTGTAACATTTACATAGTATGTCCAAGACCATATTGCAGGCCAATGGTCGTGTGATACAGTATAATCACCTTTTTTATATACTGCACCCCAAACATCATAACAATCTGGTATAAATTGTACTGGTGATATTTCTAATGAAATTTCTCTAACCCAGTTTACTAGTTCTTGAAAATGTTCACCACCAGCTTCCATTTGCATATTCCATTCTGTCATCTGTGCTTTTACATTTGACTTATGATTTATTCTATCACCTTGTTGTCTAATATATTTTTCTAATAAAGGGTTTAGACTTTTCCATTTCTCATATGTTTTGAGAACAACTGGATATCTCTCTTTAAATAATACTTGACTACCATCTTTACCCCATATTGGTGGGTGGTCTTTTGTTGGGTCATCTTTCATTTTTTTTCCTTTAAGAATTTAGGTAAAGGGTCTCTACCAAATGGTCTTATAGTCATTAAATTTGAAACCATTTCTTCAGCGTCTTCCTTGAATTTGAATACTTGGACAACATCATTTGTTGGTAATTCAACAACAACATAGACAGCTTCTTCATTTCTCCATTCAACATCATAGTAGTATTTTATCTTATACTTTTTATATCTTGAGGTCGGAAAACTTTTCATAAGATTTTTCTCCTAATCTTTTTCCAACACCAGTATTATCAAAGACTGGTTCATCTTGTCCAGAGTCTAACACATCTTTTTGTGCGACTTGTTCAACATCATATAACCTCATCTTTGCTCTATCTATTCCTAATATGAATCTTTTATTCATTGTGGGGTCATTATATCTATTCTTTAATTGTTTAATCATTATCTGATTTAAATCTTCTAATTCCTCAGTAGATATTAATGCAAACATCAAATCAGCAGTTGCAGGCAAACCAAAACTTTCTGATG
>TARA_B100001778_G_scaffold334952_3_pt1 | contig 14287 bp, 17 predicted proteins | sample TARA_B100001778 | Tara Oceans TARA_B100001778 (sample SAMEA2623826) | marine metagenome | biome: marine biome (ENVO:00000447); feature: deep chlorophyll maximum layer (ENVO:xxxxxxxx); material: "saline water (ENVO:00002010), including plankton (ENVO:xxxxxxxx)" | depth 40 m
ACATCGCCTCCGCTGATCGTAGCGATCGGAGAGAACTCGCCCTCAGTCTCGATCGGAGCAGTCGATCCGGCCTTGCCTTGACGATGCTCGTCATCAAGCTGACGCTGCTCATCGGTCCGCTTGCCAAGCATCATCATACGACCGGAGCCGCTGATGATACGACGAGTCTCGCGGTTGCGATCGCGGAGAGCGCTCCGGTCATCGACCGTAAGCTCGTCGATCCAACGATTGACCTCAGAGCGGAAATCGCCAACGAACTCGTTGCGGTTGGCAGCCAAAACCTCTCGGGCACGATCGGGATCAATCTCAACAACGACCTGCTTCTTGCAGTTGACATGACGCCAGAACATCATGAGACCGCCGACCCGAAAGATGACGCGGTTGGCAAACGTGCCCGAACGATTGACATGGATGCCAGCGAACGAAAGCTCGCGGACGCGACGACCTCGGTCGATGTAGTCGGAGAAGACCTCGCCGTTGATGCGAACCATGACGCCAGAGCGATCCAAAGAGCAGCAGCGGAGATACTCATTGAGATGACGACGCATCTCGTCGATGGTGGTATCCGACATCCAAACTCGAATGATGCAGCCGTCCTGACGCTCGATGTCGTCGATCATGTACTCGCCGCCCGTGCCGCGGACATGATTGGTCAGGGTCTCGATTTCGTACTTGTCATGACCGAAGCATGTCATGATGCGGGCTCGACCGAAGCCTCCGATGGAACCTCCGCCAGTCTTGGTCGTCTCGCCAAGAGCGAAGTAAACTCGGTCGAGGACATCGCGCGTCATGCCGCAGCCATTGTCTGCGACAGAGATGCGAATCTGTCCGCCTCCGCAATCGGTCAGGCTGACCTCGATGCGGTTGGCTCCGGCATCGACAGAGTTCTGCAGAAGCTCTCGCCAGAAATCCGGCTTCCAGTTGTAGAGCTTCTTCCGCTCGTCGATGAAGAACTGATGGGGAACTGTAATCGTCGGCATCCTCGACTCCTTTCGGGATACGCTGCAATCCTAGCATATTCGGTGATGGGCTGCCCACCCATCTTTCTCTCCGGGCGCAAATAAAAGGGGCAGAGCCCCTTGGAGAAGTCAACGCACCATCCAGCAACAAGCAAGGAGAGGTGGTCTGAATGCTTCTTTTGAGTGCCCGCAGGTTGGTAGAGAGAAAAGGGGCGGGCCTTGCGGTAGACCCGCCCCCTTGGGGATTCTGTCAGCCGTCAGGCGTTAGCCGATGGCCTTGAGAGCGGCCTTGGCCTCCCTCGAACCGGCAGCGGTCAGGGCGTAGACGCCGCGGCTGACGCGCTTGAGGTGGCCGTCGTTGACGAGGTTGCCGAGGGCCTGGTTGACGACCGTCCGCTGGCCCTTCTCGTCGCCGGTGAAGACGTAGTTGCAGGGCTTCGTCTGGACAGCGGCATGGACCTCGGAGATGTTGAACTCGGTCCCGCGCTCGCTCTGATCCATCGAAATCAGGATGCAGTTGGAGAGGGTAGCCGCGCCGCCGCCGCGCTTCTCGCTCGCGCCGTTGCTGGTCCTCGTCGAACGCCGACGCGCCTTGGGAGCGGGCTCGGGATCCTCGTAGAGGTAGTCGATGGCCGAGAGATCGGGAGCCTCGAACTCCTCGACGCCGAACTCAGCGAGGCCGTCGTCGATCTGGCCCAACTGACCGGCGAGAGCCGTCATCTGCTCCATGACCGAAGCGCGAGCCTCGTTCAGATCGTTCATCGCCGCCTCGCGACGCTCGTTCGCGCCGGTGATGGTCGCCGAAATGTCCAGGGTCGCCGCCGACCCACCGTTCTGGTTCTTGCCCGCCATGGTTTGTCTCCTTGTTGACTTGCGGACTCTGATGCTGCGTTGGACGACGTTGCCCAACGCTGTTGACGAGATACATTTGATCTCGCCAGTATTCGGTGAACATCTCAATCTAGAACAGCCCTTCTGAGAAGTCAAGAAAATCTTTCTGAGAATCCTCAACTTAGCCGTTAGGGTTCCGTCCAGTCAGCCTAGATAAGAAAAGCCCCTCCAACCTTAGATCAGAGGGGCTTGAGAGTTTAGAAGATGCGTGCCTGCTTAGTTGAGCAAAGTCAGGTCGCGCTCGGTCTGACGATGAGGCAGGACGAACTCATTGACCCGAGCCGCCATGCTGGTCTCGAACGCCGTCCGGTTGAACCCGTGATCGGCAACGCCGGTGATACCGCCGTCATACATGGCGAACGTCAGAGCCTTGTCCTCGGCGTTGCGGCGAGCCGCCATCGAACCGAGGCCCTTGGCGGCATCGGTCATCAGGTTAAAGACATCCCATTCGGTTGCCAACTCGTCATCGCCGTAGGCGTTCTTGCCGAGGTCGTGGCAACGCTCGTAGAACTCCTCGTTGATGTCGCCGCGGTCGCGGATGATGCCGAGGACATCGAACGCCGACTTCTCGCCGTCGCCGATCTGACGATGCTGCAACGCCTGAAGCGAAGTAGCGATCAGACCCGCAAACGGGAATGCGATCGAAGCCATCGAATCGAGCGATGCCTTGACATCCTCGAACGTCGTGGAACGCCGCATCTGGAACGAACCGAACGCGAAGTCCTGATCCGTGCAGCCGTTGGCGCACCACATTCGCCAGACGCCGATGGATGCCCGAGGCATGAACGCCCGGACATCGGACGTAGAGAGGTTGAGCATCGTGTAGAGCCGCTTGGTCGGCTCTCGCTCAGACTCGATCATGATGGGGTTGCCGAAGAGGATTCGGAACTCCATGCCGCCCTGACTGTTGGACTCGAACATCTCAACGCCGCGGATGATATCTCCGAAGCGCTCCATGATCGCCCGCATCGCGTTCGCGACGAAGATGTTGGAATCGGTACGGTCGATGTCGTCGCGCATAACGCCCTCGACGATCCGGCCCGTCCCGCTGTCGTTCGTGCGGAACATCAGGTTGAAGTCATCCGAACGGCGTGCCCGGAAGAACGACGCGAAGTCGGCGAGGAAGTGGCGAGGGCCATGCTCGCCCATCTTCTGATAGCGGCTGTAGCCGCCCTTGGCATCCATCAAGCCCGCAAGCTGATTGACAGCCCGGTTGGACATGGGAATCGGGCCATGCTCTCGAACATGGAGCCCGAGCCCGGCATCGATGTCGGGCGCGATGCTGAAGAGGGAATCGGAAGAGGGATCGATCTGGAGCCCAAGATGCTCGCCGCCCTCGACAAGCAAGTCCTGGCGACCATTGGCGATGCGGTTGAGCCGATTGAGACAATCGGTCGGGTGCATCATACGGCGGGTCACGTTGTCCGTGACATCGACAGGGCGATCGTCCGTGACGAAGCGCTCCTGATCCCCTTCCATGATGGTCGGGATTTCTGCATACGTCGGCATTAGGTTTCCTTTCTGAGAGTGGGTCCGTCTTAGCCGAACTGATTGCCGGACAACGCTGCCCGGCTGACAGCATACAGTATAGCAGACTTGGATTCGGTGAGCAAGCCACCCGTCAAATAGACAACGCCCGGGCATAGTGCCCGAGCGTTGCGCCCAAAGGATGCTTGTCTGAGGCAGCCTAGGGTCTGGTCTTTACTCGGCCTCAGCCTCAGCCTCAGGCTGGCGAACAGCCGGGCGACCGCTGGCTCCCTCGATCGCGGCGAGGATGCTCGCAGCCGTCGAGCCGGACGAATGGCCGCCCGTCCGAGATGAGAGACGGGTCAGGTCGGGCTTGTCAGGGGCGGTCATCACCTTGCCCTCGTCAAGCTCGATCGTCTTGGGGCCATGCTTCCAACGGACAGGCTTCAACTTCTCGCCGCCGCGATTCTTGTCGAAGATCAGGTTGACCCGAGCGTCGTTATGCTCATCGGGAGACCCGAGAATGATTGCATCGACCGAGTGCCCGAACATCGACGAACCCTTCAACTCGCCCGAGGACTTCGAGATATGCGAGATGATGAACGCCGTGCACCCGGTTTCAACCAGCATCTCGTTGAAGCGGAGCATGCCATCGCGAACTCGACCATCCGGACCCTGGAACTCATGGATCATGTCCTTCGAGTCGATGACCAAGAAATCAGGTTCATCTCGGCGGACAAGGAACTCGACCTCATCGAGCAAACCGACCTGTGCGAAGTCAACGGCGACCTGACCGGGCTTCCAAACGCCTCGCAGGAACATCGAGCGGAAGCGGGCCATCTGGGGAACCTCAGACTGGATGTAGAGGCCGGTATGTCCGCCGAACTCAACGCCGTCCTCGCGGGTCTGACGCGGGCCGCACATGTCGCGGAGCAAACGAACCATCAAGCGGGTCTTGCCCGTTCCCTTCTTCGCGCCGAAAGCATACGAGAAGCCGCGAGCGATGCCATGAGACTCGACCTCGACAGGCTTGCGCTTGCCCTTGGGAACGATCTCATCGACAGTCGTGCCGAACCATTGATCGAGAACCGGATGGAAGGTCGGGATACGCTCGATCGGCACATCCTCGCCCTCTTCCCAACTGACAGTCTCGGCTCCGCCGGTTCGGGCAACAGCCGAACTCCGGGCCTCAGCCGCCCGCCAACCGTCCTCGACCTTCTTTCGGGTCTGGCGAACCTGCTCGCGGAGACGCTGGTTGCGGAGCTTATGGTACGCATCCGCATCGGTCAGCGTATCGCCGTCGAGCAGAGCGGCCCAAGCCTTGCGGCCCTTCTCGCTCGTGCTGCGCTTGATCTGATCGTTGATGTAAGCGACCCGATCGCCAGTCGTGGGGATATCCCAACCATACTGGTCGGCGATCGCGTTCCGCTCGCCATCGTCGAGGATCGCGTCGAGATTGTCGCGCTGACGAAGCAGATGCTCCATGATCTCGGCGTTGGCATTCGCGCCGACCATATTGTGCATCGTGATCAGATTCTCGATGAGTGCCTGATTGCTCAGAGATGCGGTTCGAAGGGCGGGCTTGGGCTTTGACTGACGGGCCATGGGAAACTCCTTTGGGTTTGGGTTGCGTGCCTCAGACGACCTACAGCCCTTGCCTCTCGGTTTCGGTGAACCCATCAGCCCTCCGCCTCTGCTTTGACCTTCTCTCCTGTACTGGTAGTAGAGGCCTTGCCGACAGCCCTCTCAACCGCAACAGCCATGCTCTCCGAGCCGCCAGTACCCTCCGTCACCGAATATCCCGCCCGAATCTTGACTGACGGAACATACGACCTGCGACGAATTTCGCGGATGGGAAGAACTTCCTCCCCAGTCGGAATCCCCGTCCGCAAACGGAGACGCATCTCCTGCTGAGTCCCAAGGACATCAATGCAGGCATTCAACTGAGCGAGCTTCAGCCCATAAGGGTTGGCTCCGCCCAATCGCTGAAGAACACGGATGTTCTGATGAACCTTCTCAATGACGTTCTTCCCAGTCACTTGCGACCGGAGAGGACGCCCCGTGAACGACTCCCATGGCGTCTTGCCGTCCTTCCCAACCAAGGAAGGATCAGTCATGACCTCCATGAACTTCGCCCAAAACGCAGCAAACGAATGCTCCTCGTTCTCGCCCAACAGAGAGAGCGTCTCAACGATGCCCCAGTAACCGCCTCCTCTGCGGTAAGGAGCAACGAAGCGCCCCGCCTCGTCTGCTTGGCCTCGGAACTTCGCCTGATCATCCATGCTCATGTGGTGGCGACGAACTCTGCCCATCTCTCCGGTCCTTGTAGGTACTGTCTCAGCACGCTGACTAATAGGCAATGCCGCTTCAGCAGCGTGATCCGAGTAAACTGTCTTGCTCATTGTTGATGCGTCCCGTAATCGGTGTCCGACCAGGCTCCAAGTCCTGCTAACGCCAGACGCATTCAACACCCATCTTACTTGATCGCTATTACACCAGCGAGCCTCCTTCACCCATCTTTCTCTACCCGCGAATTCCCGCACTCATCTTACCCGAAGCCGCACCCATCTTTCTCCACTGTCAACCAATAGAGACAAACCGGTCCGAATAGCCCTTGGGCATCGACTTCGCGGAACAAATGCGGAGAGATTGGGGCGGCTGACTTCCATTATACCAAATGTCGGACCATGCGTGTCCGGACCATGAAAAAATCGTCACTCGGTCTGCAGATTTTTGTCGATACACAGGTATGACTGAACTCGATCCGACAACCATGCGCGTATTCCCAGAGCCGTCCCAGGACACGCTCATCGCATTCATCTACCATACCAACCGAATCGAACGTATCCCGATGAATAAGCGCGACATCGAGGACGCCATCGCCCAAAGAGAACCAAACCCCTACGTCGAAGGACATCTCCGCGCCATCACCCTCGTACAACAACTCGCTCCCGATCCAAAACTACTGCCCGAACGGGTAAACACAATCTTCGAGTTCGATGAGAAGTTCCCATGGCTCAAAAGACTCCACCGCAACCTCATGAGACCGGTCGCCGAGTTCGGAGTCATGACCCTCGACCCCTCAATCATCCATCCAACCGATGTCGGCTCCTACCGACAAACAGCCAAGTCCATCAGAACCGAACGAGACAACATGATCATCGATGTCGAAATGCCAGGACCATTGACCATCAGAGAACATCTCCGAGATTGGGCCAACGACCTCTGCTCCTTCCATAATGACATGCGACGAACCATCGAGTACGGTCGCTACTCAGACAGCGATACCGAAGCCCTCGTAGATAAGGCCTACGAAGCAAACCTCAAGCTGTCCTGCATCAAACCATTCACGGATGGCAGCAACAGAACAGGACGACTCGTTGAGAATCTGCTCAGACTCAACTGGGGACTGCCTTGGAAAATCATCAGCCTCGATGACAAAGATCAACTACTCGATGACCTACGCAATATGCAATCGAGATTTTAGCAACTACATCTGACTGTTAGTAAGGCGTTATTGAACAACTGCCTTACAAATTGGGCACTTGCTAGAAATCCTTGCCAAAAGTCTGTCCACCCATCTTTCTCCGTCACCGAAATGGATGTCAGGAGTTCGTCGTACAGTGGAACATTCCCGTACAGTGGCAGGATATTACCCGATCATCCCATTCGGTGCTAGAACCTGATGTCATTCGGTGCTACCTCGTACAGTGGCCCGATTCGGTGTTAGACTATACACGAAAGCAAAACCCTTCGAATCCCGAAGGGGAGCCTGAGGGGATGAGGGATCACAGAGGTTCCTCTGCTCTCCCATTCGGTGCTAAGAAATGAAAAATGAGGGTACGGACGATTCGATGCTTGCATCGAAGCGGCTGCTGAGTCCGAAGGACGAAGCGTACCTCATCCATTCGGTGCTACGCCTCGATTCTCTCGGCATAGACGAGAGCTACAATTCTCTCCCATTCGGTGCTAGAAAACGGAGAACCTAGCATGAGGAGACTATCGGTGATAGTCTACTCATCCTTAAGCAGCCTCTTCTTATCTTCCTCAAACTTCTCTACCTGAGACAGAAGACTCATAGATCTTTGGGTAGGATCAGTGCGCGAACGCAATTTCACAACGCTCTCCGAAGGTATCCATTCCGCGGGAAAAGTTGAACTAGCCAACACCAACTGATTACCCTTACCCAAAGCATGACGAGTCAAATGAGTATAGAAACTCTTACGACTCTCGTCGTCCAAACCCCTGTCCCAATCATCTACCAAGATAACAGAATCCCGCACATCCCTCATATGCAAATCGTAGACTACAGGGAAGACAGAACATACAGATTCAGACAACTGACTGCCCCGTCGTACAGTGGAACGAGTTACGCCAGTACGCTCTGCTGAATAATAAACGATACCGTTTTTGACATGAGGTTTGTCGCCAACGCTTACGTCCGCAGCCTTCGCCAGAGTCGCGCTCTTGTCCAAACGACCCCTACGAATATGAACTCCGCAAATCTCTCGCCCTACCTCGTAGTCAATACGAAGCATGTCAGCTACATAAGGAAGTTCCGTACTCCCGCCAGACAAAACTGAACTGCTCCAACCACGAGCTATGCTGCTCATGATGTAAGACTTGCCGCTACCGTTCTTCCCAAAAAGCATAACGATATTCAGAATGTTACCGTCAGAGTCTTTGAACTCTAGGTTTGTGTCCTCGATATCCTTGCTTCCCCGGATATGGTAGCCTCGTAGTCTCATAGCTTATTCTCCCGTTACCTCGTAGCGACAGCCCCCGATTATGATGTAACTTTTCCCGTTGCTGTCCTTGATGATCTGCTTCCTTATATCATCGACGTAATCGGGAATACGCTTTGGAAGCTCTGGCGGCTGTTTCGGAGCTAAGAAATCAGGCCAACGTCTTCTGATGTAGATAGCCAACATCAAAGGAACAGAAAGGATCGCTATACTCAAAACTGACCCGACTATCATTTCGTTTTCCGCCGTTCCTCAATAAGACCTAAGAACCCGTTCCTTAGATCATAAATCCCTCGTTACTATAATCTTTTGCATTGTAAGAAGCGTGTTTCTTAGTACATCTTTTCGCAATTAAGAAGTCGGGTAAGTGAACCTGAATTAGATCCTCTAACTTTTTCGATGTCAGGTTATGCTTCATGATGGTTCAAAATGGGGCTGTGTGGGTAGAAGTGGGGCATATTCCCATGTTCTCCCATTTCCCTATCGTACTCCAGAGCCCCCCAAACCCCATTTTCCACGCCAGCAGACCCTTTCAGCTTTGTCAGGTTCCTGTATTTTCTAACGTTTAGCAGTTTCATAGGTATTAGGAGGGGTATTAGAAGCCATATCCGTCATCTGGATCGTCCTCATCTTGGTTGCTTATTGCCCATCGTCTGAGGGCCTCATCTTTGGCATCGATCTTGGGTTTGAGGTGTTGTCTGTAGAGGCTGCTATTCTTCCCTGCTTTGACGATGATTCCGTTCCTCTTGGCCTCCCTACAGAAGTCTGTCGAGGCCTTGACGAACCCTCGCCTTTCGAGGACATATCCCGCTCCCTCTTCAGCCGTCTCAAGCCTCGTAAACTCTAGTACAACTTTTGACTGTTCTATGAGTCTTTCGGGCATGTAATCATGGAAGGGCATGGTCTCATATACGGACCTCAGGATGTAGTCTGCGGCATGGGCCATGGACGCATATCCGAAGGCCACGCAGTCTAGCGATTGAGCTATCCGACCGGAGTATAATCTTTGGCAGTTGTGGTTATCTGAGACCAAGCTCTTCTTGCTCTGGCATGCTTCGAAGAAGTTGAGGGCGTCCTCGTATCTTGAGATGGGATCGAGGGTTCCTTTGAGGGCTGCTGAGGAGGTAGCTTCGATGGCGACATGGCGGTTGCCGTCCCTGTTAAACTTTCCCGGTATGAAGGGAGTCGGGAGGGCAGCCGTTACTGTCTGCGGCGTTGCTATGTAGCCTCCGGGTCTGACCTCAAGATCATCGAGATCCGGCTGCTGAATTACTTCAACTTTTGGCAGTATCTCGTATCCTTGCATGGTCAGGATCGAGGCATACGAAGCTATGAGATTGGCGACGATGGAGAGGGCTGGTTCTCTCAGAGTTCTCTCGTTGTGTTCTCTGAGTCTGAGTAGTCCGAGGGGTATGACGTTGGGTAGTCCTGATCCTTCGTTGTTTCGTTCTTGGGTGACGAGTTCTTCTGAGATGAGGGCAACGATCCCGATGTCTGTGGTGTTGAAGTATCCTGAGCCATCTCTTTCGATGACGGAGGCTTTGATGACTGAGGCGATCATCGGGGAGTTGATTTGGAGTATTTGTTCGAGTTCGTATGGTGAGAGGGCGTTCATGGGGGCGGGCACGACATAAGCTGCTCCCTGAGCGGACATATACTCGAAATCGCAGTTTTTGAGATACTCAGACGTAGAAACGACCCCATCCATGAACTGAGGGTCTTTCTTGGCTTGTTCTGCTCTCTCAGCTTCCATTTCAGCTATCTTCTTCTTCCTACCGTATTCTTGGGAGATAGCCATGTTTGATCTTCTCTGATGCATCTTCTGGTTCATGTGGGTCATGTTATTGGACTTCCCGAGGCTTTGGAGTCTTTTGATGAGATCGTAGCGGGACATTGGGTTATTTGTTCTTCTCTCTGCTCTTTTGGATTTTGAGGGAGACGATGGGGAAGCCTGCTACGATGAGGAGACCTGCTATGACTGCTAGTGTTATGATGAGTCCCATATTGGTTTACCTGTTCTCTTTCATATACTCGTGGTGGTTCTTCTTTATGTACCTCTTCTGCGTGTAGTAGTCATAGAAGTCTGGGAGGGGCATTTCGTCGTTCAGGTATGCTTCGGCGGCTTTCTTTAGGTTTTCGTTGGCGGTTTTGTTCTTTGTCCGCGGAAATTTGGCTCTTTGTAGGATTTGGTTTGTAGCGAGCCAGAGGAGGTATGGGTCTCTGGTGCCTGCTGGCGGGTCGATGATATCGATCTGGTTGGATTCTTTTTCTGGCTTATAGAGTTGGGAGACGCACAGGTCGAAGGGTTCTTCGAAGTCTCTGATGCCTCTTTTCTTTGCGATGTCGAGGCATTCTGAGTGTATGGAGGGTCCGTCATTTGCTTTTTGCAGGTTTGAGATGAGTATAGAGACATCGTGTCCGATGGCTGTAAGCTGGCACGCCACGGAGAGAGCGAGGTCTCGGGCGTGTTCTGACGTTCCGGACGAGAGGGAGTTGAGTTTGTTGTTGTATGGCGTAACGCAGATGGGGTACGAGTTATACCGTTGACCGTCGAAGCGGTCATTCTGCGGGCAGAGGACGCAGACGGCGGCTATCGCCTTCGTTCTTCTGATGTTCTGGTTGTTATTTTGGACATCTGAGTAGACGGAACCGGCTCTGAGGGCTGCGATAACGATTTTATCGGCGTTGAGTATGGACCTGATGTCTTCTGTTCTGTAGAGGAATCCGGGTTTGATGATAGCGAACTGGCTGAGGGCTTTATCGCTCTCGATCGGTTCCTTGATCATCTCTTTGTATGCTTCTGCCGGATTCACGTTCTCTCGCCTCTATTTCTTCGAGGAGCTTGCTATACGGGTTTCTGATCTGGTAGATAGCATGGTCTATGTAAGCGATTATCTCGATTGCTCCAAAGAGAAGGATCGCTCCTGCTATGATGTAGAGGATAATCATTCTTCCTCGCTTTCGTCATAGTAATCGTTCTGGCCTTTCACTTTCATGACCGCGATTTCTAGGAGCATGACGGGGAGGCAGAGGATCATGAGGACAGCTTGGAAGCATTCGATAGCGACCATGAAGACGGCCATCATAAGGAGTACGAAGACCTCGATGATCATCGGGGCGACGAAGATCAGCATGATGATTGCTAGGATTGCTCCTAGTATGATGAGTAGGGGTTCCATTATGCTCTCGTAAATTCGAGCGACAGTCTATTTTTGGTCGCTGAGAAGAAGTTTGGGCTTCTGAGTTCGATGGGGCAGGTTCCGAGGGCGAGAACTCCGACATCTCTGATATGGTGAGCGATGGCGCACCCTTGTTCGAGTCGTTCTTCGAGTTCTCTGTCTGAGACGAACAGAATATCGAGTTCGCCTTTGCGAACTTCTTCTCTGGTATACGATCCGTATCCGCTGTCGTAGTAGTATTCGGAATGGATATCGGCGGCGAACGAGAAGTATTTGCCCTCGTTTTCTTCCGGCGAGACGCTGATGTCTTGTTTATCGAGTTCTTCTGCGTTGAAGATCAGGAGGACATCGAGGTCGTTGGGTCTTCTGCCTTTCTCGTAGATGAGATGGCGTTCTTTGGTTCTGAAGAGTCCGAAGAACCATTTGCGAGTCAGATCGTGGTATCTGGCGTTGACGGCTGATCCGAAGACGACGACTCCTGAGAGGGCCTTGAAGAGGTCGAGGTTGCCGTCTTTGACTTCGAGGGATGTGTCGAGGATAGTCCTGAGCCATTCCGCCTTGAGGGTGTAGACTCTCCCTTTCTGTCCGGGCACTCTGATAACTAGGCTTTGGTGCTGTCCTCTCTTGAGGTTATCGAGGTATGATTTGGCTTCTTCTGGTCCCAAATCAGGCATCCTTCATGGATTGAACCGCCAGAGCAACGAGTATGACGAGCGTGATGATTCCGGAGATGACTGCGAGGATGGTGCAGGTTTCTTGCATATCATCTCATTCTGGCGGAACTCATTCTTCCGCGGAAACCGAGATTCTATCGAATCCATGGTTCGCTGCGGCCTCTAGTTTATCCGAGAGGGCCATAGCCTCTTCGGGCGTCATGAACATTGTACGGTCCGTGCCCTTCACTTGTATGATGACGGGCGAGAGGCTCTTGTCGGTTCTGAGAACGATGGGAACGTCTTGGCTCTTCGTGAGTTTGTTATCGGGGATGAAGATTGTTCCGATGGCCCATCCAATGAAAAAGCAGACGGGCAGCATGATGATATGAAGAACGTAGGGCGGGATGCCCGGTTCTATTCTTACTGTCCGAACCTGCGTGCGATACTGATAGTCGCTCATGAGGATTCTCCGTATTTCTTGAGGTCATCTTTGCGCCATGTTGATTCGATGATGCTACCGAGAATGACCGGAAGCCCCCAGATCGAGAATGATGCTGAGAAAAAGATGAGAGCGGCTTCAATCAAGGGGTCTCTTCTTTTGCGGGCAGGCACGCTTCGCAGACGGACGGACAGGTTCCATGCTCGCAAGCGGCATGGTTGCAATCAACGCATTGGACGGTATGCTGAGGCGGAGAGGCTTCTTGCTCCGAGCAAGCCAGGACTCCGAACGGGATAGCGACGATTACTCCTAGGAGCGAGAGAACCAGGGTTCCCATGATTACATGGAGAACGCCCATCATCCAGTAGTCTTCATCTTTACTGCCTGCCCATCCAACGAATCTTCCGAGCGGCGTCCTCTGAAACGGTCTCATGTATCTGCTCTCGCGAGCCCAAGAAGTTCTACGAACACATAGCGCTCTCTATCGTGTATGTCTTTTTCGAGGTAGTTCGCGAGTTCTTCCTCGCTTAGGCGTACCCGAATCCATACTTCATGGGTACCCGAGATATCATGATTCTGCCAGCAGGTGTTGGGCTCGATATCAACGCTGACAGTTCGTTCGTTTTCAAGGGCCTTGGCCTTGATGTCTTTCGCATTGCCGTAGTATGTAGGCCATGCATTGAGGAGGAGGTCTCTTGGTTCTACGACTCCGGCGCGTCGGACCCAATGGTCCCAACTGCTGAACTGGTAGATTCTTGATTGCTGATCTTCGCTCAGGTCGAGGACATCGATGTCCTTCTCTACCATGTCTTCAAAATCGATGTCTCTGCAGGTCTGTCCGGAGCGGTAGTTGTCGAGGAAGTTCTGCGTATAGACATGGTGCCAGTGTCCTTTGAACTCGCTCGTCATGATGAGGAGTTCGGATAGGTTGTCTATCGCTTCATCGAGGACGCTGAGCGGGACGATCCATTGCTCTACGCCGTCTCTCTTCCTGTTGGTGTTCATGATCCAATGGCGCACTTCCATCGGGACATCTATCTTGATGCCCGCGAAATCTTTGTATCGCCTCATCTGAATCGAGAACTCAGCGGTAACTTGCGAGGTTTCGATGGTCATGCCTTTTCATCCTTGAGCATGAAGGCTGCTCCGACGCCGCTCAAGAAGCCAAACAAGTGACCTTGCCATGAGACGCCGGGTCGGGCGGCGATGCCAGTGAACGCATCGAGAGCGACTGCTCCGTAGAGGACGAGGACAGCGATGGAGATGATTGTTGCCAGAGGATCCTTGCGGACGAAGCCGCCGACAAGAAGGAATCCAACGAGTCCGTATACGATACCCGAAGCTCCGATGTGGTTGCTTCCGCCTTGAGCGACAAGCCATGTTCCGAATCCTCCGCCGAGAGCGATAAGGAAGATACCCGCCATTGCGATCGATCGGCTCCACGCGAGAGCGACGGTACTGAGGATCAGGAGAGGAGTCGTGTTGCTGATGATGTGTCCCCATCCGCCATGAAGGAACGGGGCCGTCGCAATGCCGAGGAGCCCTTCGGCTGTTCTCGGTCGGATGCCGACTGAGTTCAGTTGACCTGGAATGACGAAATCGAGCAGAAAGATAGCCCACATCGCTCCGACGAACCAGAGGGCGGGCTGAATGCTTTCAAGAAGACTATGGGCTCTGTTAGCCATCGTATACTCCTAGCTGCCGCCATCCGCGACGACCGTATACTAAGCCGCAATCATTACACCTGCCATTGACTTCCTTGCCGCACTCCTCGCAGAACTTGCCTCTTTTGCTCCATGATTTCTTTATGTCTTCCGGGTCAACCGCTGCCGTATCCGATCGTTTTTTAGCTTCATACTGCCCAAGTATCGAATCGATGGCGTAGTCGGAGTTCTTTTCAAGAGCATCGAGCATTGATTGTCTTGAGATAGCTCCGATTTTATGTAGCTCC
>TARA_B100001778_G_C18605266_1_pt1 | contig 14184 bp, 11 predicted proteins | sample TARA_B100001778 | Tara Oceans TARA_B100001778 (sample SAMEA2623826) | marine metagenome | biome: marine biome (ENVO:00000447); feature: deep chlorophyll maximum layer (ENVO:xxxxxxxx); material: "saline water (ENVO:00002010), including plankton (ENVO:xxxxxxxx)" | depth 40 m
CCGCCTGCAGATGCTTCTAAACTTATTTTTCCAGTTGAATTATCATAAGTTAAAACGTGGTTGTCTTGACCAGAACCAACGCTCTGATCGGCATCAAATCTGAAATTACCAAGTAATACGTCACCTGTTCCATTTGGTTCAATATCAATATTACCACCTGAAACACTAGTTATTTTTTGACCATTTACATCTAAATTTCCGCCTAATTGTGGTGTGGTATCCTCAACAATATTGTTAAGAGATCCGCCTCCTCCTCCACCTCCACCTGTAATATTAACGGTCTTACTTGCGCCTGATCCAGAAACAGTAACACCAGTTCCAGTAAAAGTTACTAACGTACCGGATGTTGCTAATGTTCCATTTGAATCTGCGAATTGAATACCAATTGTGCTAGAATCGTTACCAGCTACAAATTGTGATCCGTTATATTTTAAAACTTGGCCACTTGATATACCTGCAGTATTTACGTCTGATAAAGCGTTAATTGAAGCTGCAGCAATTCTAGCATCTGCTAATGTATTAACTCCAGAAGAATCAGGACCAAATGTATCATTTAATATATAAATCGGACCATACATCGCTGTGTGAGCAGAACATTGGTAGTATAATACTTTAGGTGCGTCCATTGGAACTTCAAAAGTAACTTTAACAGTTCCTTGTCCAGTTACTCCAGATGAATATTGATTTCCAGTTCCAGCACCTGCAGTTGTTTTAATATACAGTGGATGAGATCCGTGAGAAGAATTGTTTATAACATATTTTTTACCACGAGTAAAAAAGATTGGTGGATTATCGCCAGATTGTGTAGGAAAACCATCACCAGTAAATTTATATACACCGCCGTTTGCGGTTGTAACACTAAATTCTGTTTCTGGTATTTTAGCAGCTTCAGCCGAGTCTACAAAACTTCCACCTAAAGTTGGTAAAGTGCCAGTAAGATAACCAGCGCTAGCATGATTACCCCAACCAAACGCAGTATTCCAATTTGAACTAGCATCAGTAATTATTGTATAAGTGCCAGAACCATTTGTTGTCATAATACCTGCTGATGAAAAATCACCATCAACTAGAACATCAGCATGAGATGTTTGTGATGTTAAATATCCAGCACTCGCATGGTTACCCCAACCAAAAGCGGTATTCCAATTAGCGCTAGCATCAGTAACTAATGAATAATTACCAGCACCATCTGTTTTCATTAAACCAGCAGAAGAAAAATCAGCATCAACTAATGTAGTATCAGATAAATATTCTAATGCATTTCCAGCGGCATTAACTCTTACTATTTTAGTTGCAGCACCGGTAAAGTTTGCAGGAGTATCTGTTAAAGAAATAAAAGCCGTTGATGCAGCTGGTAAATTAGTTAAGGCTGATCCATCAACTGCTGGTAATTTTGCAGTACCATCTAACTGAACTATTTTATTTGCAGCAGTACCAACATCAACATTAATTGTTTGTGTATGATCACCTGAAGATGTATTTACTGTACCAGTTAATCCAGTACCTGCAGTAATATTGACACCTGTAATATCACCGGTACCTGCACCAAGATCTTGAAAAGTTGTACCATCATTAGTAAAACGCCATCTATTTAAACTTTCATCATATTTAAGTTGAACATTAGTATCAGATCCTCTTTCTACTTCAATTCCGGCGTCTTGTGAAGCAGCTCCAGTTTCATCAGAATTCAATACAATTATATTATCACCAATGTTAACAGTATTTGAATTAACAGTAGTTGTAGTACCGTTAACTGTTAAGGTACCACCAATGATAATATTGCCAGCTAAAGCCGTAGTTATTCTTGCATCGGCTATAATGTTGATATTTGAAGAGTCGACTTGAATAACACCACTAGTATTATTATATGTTATTCCTTTATTATGTGATATAATACTTGCTCTAGCAACTTCTGTGACATTAGCAGAGTCAAGATCCATGACACCAGTTGCGTTATTATACGTTAACCCTTTATCACCTGAAATTAGTTTTCTTGCTTCAGCCGAATCAACAAAAGTTCCACCAAGAGTTGGTATTGCAGCCGCATTCGCTTTAAGAGCTAGTGCATCAAACACCGCATTTTGTGAAGGCGCAATAGTAGTAGTGCCATCATTAATCGCATCAGCAACCGTAAAACTTTTTATATTTGCTGAGTCGACATTAAATGTACCATTACTATAAACTAAACCTTTGTTATCTGTTCCAAAGATTGATTTAACGTTTGCTGAATCAAGATTAAATACACCAGTAGCATTGTTATAAACTAAACCTTTATCACCAGATATCGATTCTCGAGTAAAACTAATAACGTTTGCTGAATCTAAATTGAAAACACCGGTAGAATTATTATAAGTTAAACCTTTGTCACCTTCAAACATTTCTTTGATGTTTGCAGAATCAATACTCATAACACCGGTACCAGTATTATAAGTTAAACCTTTATCTCCTTCAATAAGTTTTTTAGCTTCTGCAGAATCGACAAAACTATTACCAAGTGTTGGATTAAATCCTAGTAGTTGAATTGCTTCCGATGAGTCTAATGCAAAGCTTGAATCAATATAATCTGCACCTAGCTGCGGTTTATCAGAAGCCGCTCTTTGTAACGTTATTTTTCTAATAGGCATATGATTTATCCTGTAATTTTAACTGCCGTTATTAAGTTGTATTAATTTTGACTGCCGTTTTAAATACTTTAAATTCAGTATTTGCATTTGCTGGAGTCACCAACAATCTTAAATTGTTTGAATTTATATCTGCATCATATGTAGCCAAATTATCGTCAGTATTACCTACTCTACCGTATTCAGTCATAAACGCATTACCACCTTGATGTATAACATTTATTTCCGAAGTTTGAACTTTTTCACCACCAGCATCTACACGAACTTGTACTAAAAACTTTACGCTTCTGTGAGTTAATGCTGATATCGATGATATTAGTTGATTAGATGATGTGGCAGTTAAATAAGAACTATCTGTTGATAGATCTGCACTTGTTATATTTGTACGAATTTGTCCAGTGGAATTATTATAAACTATGTTATTTGCACCAGTAAACATTTCTTTGACGTTAGCAGAATCAACATCCATGACACCGGTTGTGGTATTATAAGTTAAACCTTTATCGCCTCCTAAAGAAGCTCTTGTAAATTCTATAATATTTGATGAATCAACATCCATTATTCCGGTGCCAGAGTTATAAGTTAAACCTTTGTCGCCGCTAATAGATTGTCTTGCTCTACCTTGTGTAAAATATAGATTTGTAGAACCTTCTGAAAGAGTATCAGTACTGTGATTACTAATATCAGTTACAGTACCAGTTACGTTGCCGTGTACCATTGAAACCACAAGAGCTTTATTCATATTCCATCTATCATTACTACTTGTGTAAGTAAAGTTAGCACCAGCACCTTCAATGTTTATACCACCACCGTCTGCGGCTGAAGCATCAGCAGCACCTTTTGCTATAGTGATATTTTTATCTGTAACATCCATTGTTGCACTACTAATAGTTGTTGTAGTACCTTGAACTGTTAAGTCTCCAGTTAATAAAAGATCTTTAAATTGTACATCATTGCCAGTACCTACTGCTTGGCCAATCGATATAACGCCACTTGCAAATCCAACACCGGTTCCTGCAGACATATGTGTTCTAATTTGAGCTGCATTAAAATTAGTTAAAGCATTACCATCACCCGTAAAAGTACCTGCACTTATATTACCTGATACCGTGGCAGAATCAACTTCGAGTTCTCTAAAAACAATTGGAACTACTTCATTGCCAGTAATCTTTTCTACTCTTAATCCGGATGCGCTGTCTTTAAATTGTATAGTTCCAATTTTAAGAGTTGAACCGCTTAAATGCAAATCTCTAAATTTCTTTGTAGAAGATCCAAGATCAACGTCGCCATCAGTTGCCGGTAAGATATGACTACCTGCAGTAATCCCAGCAGTTGTTACTGCGGTACCACTTACTTGAACACCTGTTGCGGTTGTTAATAATTTAGGATCATTATTATAATGTATTGAAGTAGCAGCATCTTGTTGAAACAAACCCATTGTTTCTGTTTGTGCTGCATTCATTATTTGAATTGTATCACCAGCAATAATTAAACTACCAGTTCCACCATCTCTAATAACACTGTTTGACGTATCATGATATATTTCTAAATCCTGTCCAGCACCGAAATATATTTTTTGGTTGTCACCCCAACCATTAATAACTTCACTTACTGTAGTACCATCAGTTTGAGTAATTTGAAATGTTGAATTAGCAGAATCCCAATTAGTACTGCTAATGCCAGCAATATCAACTAAAGCAATACTATCAACATGACCGTATTCATTTATTTTAATTGTTGGAACTTTTGATGCTGTTCCGTAAAAACTTGCACTTGCCGCTAAACCAGGCTTTCTTGTGTGAGCCATTTTAACTACTGGCGTACTTCCACTATCAGTAGTATTAATACTAAAGTTAAAACTAGCACTATCAAAAGCAGTACTTGCAACACCAGCAACAGCACCTTGATCTGTGATATTAATAAATCCAGAAGAATCAACTGTTATAATTGGTGCTTTAGATAATTTATTATTACCTCCCATTTGACCGTATTTGCCAGGTGTAACACCGGCAGGAGGAGTTCTTTTTAAAGTATTAGATGTGATGTTTGTAATATTGGCTGAATCAGCCGTTAAATTTGTAAAAATACCTGCAAAAGAAAGTGTAGTACCATTACTAATATTTAAATTAGTAGCAGTTAAATTAACTGCCGTAAGGTTTGTATAGTTACCAGAATCACCGTTAATTGTTGTAGCATTAATAGTAGCAGGATTTAAAGTCGTCGTTGATAATGTGGTAATATTACCAGAGTCTACGTTTAATCCAGTAAAGCTAATACTATTAGCTGTTAATGTATTAACATGCGCTGAATCAGCATGAAGATTTGTATATCTTCCGGAATCAATGTTTGCAAATGAGCTTGATAAAAAGTCTATTCTTGACGAATCGAAATTTTTCTTTTCTTGACCCTCGGCTGGTGATGAGCTCGGAGTGGATTGAGTGATTGTATTTACGATTGTCGCCATTTATTTCTCCTATGCCGAATCCATTACAGAAGGAGTAACAGTAATGACACCTTCTAAAACACGTTCCTTTATTCGAAGACCACCTGCAGCAATATGATTTAGCTCAGCATCAAACACGTATCTTCCTGCTTTCATACCTTTAGTTTGGCCATGCGTTAATCCTAAAGTTACTACTCCATCAGTTTGAGTTGCAAGAGGTATTGCTGTAAAAAATTCAACAGCTTCTCCTGCACTGTCATTATAATTCTTCTTTATTCTGGCTCTTAAAGTATGATCAGTTAAGTTTTTCTTAGCTCCACCAGCATCAGTTAATTCCAATTTAATTGAAATATCTGAACCTTTATCTATTGTAAATTCTTCGTACCGAGCCATAAAAATACCTTAAAACTATTTATGTTATTTATATAATATAAAGTTTAAATAGACACAGGTATTTTACAACAATCTGGCAAATAACCGTATCTAATTCTTTCCCAAGAGATATTAATATCATTATTTATAATGAAAAGTTCTATTCTTTTTATATCTGCTAGGTTTTTATACATCTTATATTTTGCCCAGTGTCCATACTTTATGTTATGATAACTAAAGTCATCTGGATCAATTAAGAATAAATTATCATCTTTATCGACTAATATGTTTTGGTAACCCCACATATCGCCATGTAAAAAATTGTCATTAAATGAAAGAATATAATTTACAATAATTTTATATTGTTTAAATATTTTTTGTATACATTTTTTTTCATCATCTAAATAATTATCTTTATTATTAGAATATTTTTTTGCTGCTTGATTTACTAATAATTTATCTAATCTTTCGTATAGTGTGCAAACATGGTCAATTTTACTCATTTCATAATGTCTGTTATCAAAATCTAGATTTAGTAAAGATACAAAATTAGGGTGATCATTAAATCTTTTTTTATAAGTTTTAAACCACATGTTTTCTACATATTCTTTTTGAGTATTTAAATGATTAAACCAGTGCCGATCTCTAAGTTTAGTAATTTTTTTATGATATGTGCCGTTTTGTTCGTATACAGTATGCCTATGCTTTATAAGATCTCTGTTTTCTTTTTCGTGATAATATCTTGTCATTTAGTTTTCTTCACTATCTACCTTTGACTTTTCGTGAGAACGGTGTCTAGAAATTGCCTGTTCCAATAGTATTATTATTTTTTTAAGTTGAAGTTCATATCCATCATTTAATACTTTTATTCTAGCTAATCCATCAGCAAGTCTTTTTGCTTCCGCATAATCAGTAGATTTATATTCTTCGGCATTTATTTCTAATTCATTTAATAAATTTTTACATTCTTGAATAACTTTTTTATTAATATCATCACTTATATTATGCAATCCCCAATCAGGTGAAGTAACTCTACCGTGTCTAGCATACGTATTAAGAAAAAATCTATATTTATTTTTATAAGCATACCTGATAAGTTGTACAATATTTTCACAATTTATAGTCATTAAAGTTGAATTAATTGTTACGTTTCGATGTCCTACCATATCTGTAATTTTTTTAACATTGTCATAAGTATCTTTATGTGTACCACCTACTCTTATTATTTGATATTCTTCTGGTATTATAGTGTCTAGTGAAAAAGAAAAAGTAACATTATTTTTTTCACATAATTTTTTTACTTGTTTATTAAAAATACTTCCATTAGTACATACTTGTAGTTTTACTTCTGGTTTTATATCACGAACAATTTTAGCTATTTTAAACATTGCTTTATGGGCTAAAGGTTCACCTCCTACAAATCTAATTTCTTCTAAATATGGTATGAATTCCTTTAATTCTTCTATAAGATGATTTAAATTATCATCATCATCAAATATACTTTCACCCCAATCAATATGTTTATCTCTATTCATCGCATGTTTAGAAGACAGATAACCTACGCACATTGGACATTCCATATTACATAAATTAGATATTTCAAATTCAATTATTTTTGGATAAGAAACATTCATAACACCTTTCATTCTATCTTTAACATTCCAATCATAATCTACTATTGGTGGTATTACTTTATTTTCTAATCTTTCTTTACAAGTATCACAACCATCATGAAGTTTAGTATCTAAAAAAGTTTCTTGATATTCTGCGTTTACTCCTTCAAACCAATAATGATGCAAACCTTCATCTTTATTCCATTTTTGATTATATAAAGTCGCAAAACAACAAGGCATCATATATCCCATTCGAGTTATTCTTAAATGGTTAAATGCAGCAAAACACGAAATATGTTTTTGATTATCAGGTATTGTTCGAGCTTTTTGTAAAAAATCCCATTGTTCTTTAGACGGTTGTACACCGCGCATTCGTTTTAAACGTTGAAACTGAGATGATTTTTCGAAATATTTTTCAAAAGCTACTTTTTTAGGTTGTTGTAAATCTCTAGATTTCATAACTTATTCTTTCAATATATTGTTTAAACATATGTAAATTCTTACGTTGCACTAACCATTTGTGATATTGTTCAGATGTTTCTGTGGCATCTTCTATTTTTATAAATGTTATATCATCTATTTTATTTTGTAAATAATTTTTTAATTCTTTTTTATATTCTTGTGTTTCAAATTCAACTGATATAGGAATAATTTTATCCCATCCACTTCCCATCTGTGAAATAATATGATAAGAAAATTCAATAAATCTTTCATTACACCATGAAACAATATCAGGTAATTCTCTTACGTTGTATTTGCTTATAACAAAAGAACAACCGAGTTCTGCTTTTTGTTTTAGTAGATAATCAATATTATTCATTACATTTTTAAAATTACCATTTACTCTTAATACAGGATAAATCTTTGAATTAATAGAATCTAATGATATTGTAAAACGAGTATTTTCTTTTTGAGCTAATCTTTTTACAGCGCCATTCATAATACTTCCGTTTGTTGTAAAATGAATTTTTAAATCTTTTGGTTTTTCTTTTTCTATCATTTTTAAAATATCATATACAATTTTTTGTGCAAAAGGTTCCCCACCAGTAAAATTAATCCGATGTAAACCATGAATTATTTCTTTTAAATCAATTATAATTTTATTATAATATTCAGAATTTGTATCAAATTTACTTATATATCTTGAATCTTTTTCTACACCCATATCTTTTACATATTGTGTTGAGTGCATTGGACCACATCCTAAACACATATAGTTGCAACTATTAGATAATTCAACTTCTATTTCCTTTGGAGTAATATTGTTAATATTTCTTTGACCTCCAACCCAATCGAAATCTAAGCTGCTAGGAGGTTTATCTTCTTTAATAGAATTTTTACAGTAACTACACACATCTGTTAATTTACCTTCAATCATGGTATCTCTCATATTCTCATATTCTTCTCCGTTAAAAAAATCTTTTAACGAATGCTCAGGTGTCCACCATGGTAAACTTTCCCATAATTCTGGTTCATTAACATGAGGTCGTGCTCTAAATGAAAACGGACACGGCCTCATTACTCCATACATATTAATATGCATCGAAGTGAAAGGAGCATAACAAGTTATTTGTTTCTCATTATCATCTAAATACTTTCGGTATTTGACTATTTTTTCAGCTTCATTCATTTATATTCTTTTAAATACGGAGCTAATTCATATATGTCTTCATTATTTTGACGAGCAATTAAACAGAAATCTATCCATTTAATCATGCGTTTTTGTATAACATTATTTCCCAAACAATCTTCTGTATATTTTACGCTTTCAATATTATTAATGCCACTTATTACTAACCGGTTTTCTTCATCTTTCCATCCATAAATTGTATCGTGAATTTTTTTGTATCCGTTTAAATAATTATAAAATTTATCAAGGCCTTCTTTTATGTGTCGAGGATACAAATATAGCGGTGAACAATACTTTGGAAACGTTACTAAATTTGCAAGATCAATACTTGGAGTACCCTTTACGGTTTTAAAAAAATCTAGCAGCTCAACAATGTTCATCCAATTATATATTGATATACATATAACCGGAATAACATGTCTTCCTTCTACTGCATGATATCTATTAATATTATTGATTGTTTTTTCAAAATTACCACCACGAATCCAATCATATAAGGCATAAGTTCCATCGATGCTTGCTTGTATATGAACTTCTTCTATTTTGTGAAGTAAATCAATAACTGTATTAGTTACTAATTGAAAATTAGTACATATCTCTACACGACACTTAGGGTTTGTTTCTCCTAATAATTTTAATATCTTTATATTATTAGGATCTGCAAAAGGTTCACCACCTTTTATAGTTAAATGCTGTAAATGCGGAACTATTTTTAAAATCTTATCAACGTCATTATCAGTCATTTTATAAATTTCTGTATGAAACTTATGGTTTTCATTTCTCCAATTTAATCCAACATCAATAGCATGTTGTTCGTATGGAGCCCATTTAGATGAATATTTACCAGAGCATGTAACACACATTTGATTACAAATATTGCTAGTAGTAATTTCTAAATAACGTATAGGTATTGTTTTACTAGAAATGTCTTGCTCATATGTAGGAAAACTAAATTTATTATAAGAATCAAATCTTGCTATTCTTCCTGCTTCATAATGAACTTTGCACACATCGCATTGATCCGGAAATTCTTTTAATTTAAATTTTTTTCTTAAATCATTATATACACTTGAATTAAAAAAATCAGAAACATCATCTATATCTTTAATATGTCCAACAGGAACATGATCACCTGCACAACATAACACAAGTTCTCCTATAGGATTAATTGTAATTCCAGTATCTGGTACTAAACATTTCATTGTGGTTTATTTAATGTGTGATTATAATGAACTAGTTTTATATTAGGATTCCAATCATCTTGTTTAAGATAATCTTCTCCTGATACTTCTATATATTTATTTGTTAATTCTTCGAACCAAAAATGGCTATAATCGTTTTTCCATCTTGTAACCCAACTAGCAGGTGCAAGTTTTAATTTTAATTTTTCGTTAACGCTATCTTCTACAAAATATTGTTCGCCATTTACTGGACCAATTGTAGTTTTATTTTTAATATAATGTATTTTCCATTTTTCAATATCAGACATAAACTTTTCATATATGTAATTACAGTCAATCGGATAATATTTAAAAAATCCACCATTTAATTTATAACCTGGCGCATCTCTCCACCAACCATGAATTGATAAAAATTCACCTTTTTCTATTGGATAATTAAATAAATCCATGTAATCATTTTCTAAAACAATATCTAAATCAATTACACAAACAGGTTCGGTATCTTGTAAAGACATCGGATACATTTTGTTCCATTGTAACGGAACATTAGGAGCAATTTGATCTCGTATCCAATTTATTTTACCAAGTTTATTTTCTAAATATTTTTCAAACTCTGGCCCATATTTTTCACCTATACTTACACAATATATTTTCATAAAAATAAGCCAAACTTTTTATTCATAACGTGAAACATTTTTGCATCTTCTTTCCACACATCTACATCAACTCTCCAATGCCAATCATCTGTAATATAATCTATTTCTACATCATTAACAACCCTTTTATAAGCAAATACTGTTTCATTATCATAACCAAATACTCTTTTTATATTATGAGGATACATAGAATCTTCATCATCTTTTACATAAGTCATTAAATCTAAAGTCTTATTAAAATCACCAAAATAATTTAATTGATTTATTATCTTACTTGACGAAACCATAATTGCTGTATTAAAAACGTCTGTTTCTGGTTCGTAACCTTCCTGAAATAACATGGCATGGCAATTCCAATATTTTGATGCAGGATTTCTTATACATGTATTATAACATTTAGAAGATACTATCTTTCCCCATAGTGCTAAAGAATTATTTTCAGCACAAGCAAAATGTGTATCTATTTTATGTGCTTTAAATATATCATCCTTTGTATTCGGTATAACATCGAAATCTAAATAGCAAACATTATCGTATTTCAATGCCATTTCTTTCATTAACCATTGCTTATAAAAATTTACAACATCATACTCAGATATTTGTGAATATTTTTTTTGAAATGATTTAAAATACTCTTTATATTGATTATCATTTTCAAATAAAATATAGTCAGCTCCTATTGATTCTGCATAATCTTTTTTTACTTTATTTAATTTATCATAGTTTCTTTTAAATGCCAGTTTAGTTTCTAAACTCTTGTTTGTTTTTATTTGTACACCATTTTCCCACCAACCAGGATTATCTAAATTATCATCTTCAATGTCAATGTATATGCTATAAATTACGTTCATTGACCTATTACCATAAATCTATTAAAATCCCCAAGATCTAAAGATGCTTTAGATACAATCCATTTTTTTGATAATAAAGGTTCAACAAACTCGCAAAATTCTTCAAGTGTATTCGAACAGTTAATATGAGAATCTAGCTCATAATAATTATTAGTTTGTAATACTATCAAAGATTCTTTATTTTTCATTTGTATAAAGTTTACAAGATCATTTTTATCCATGTGTTCGCAACTCGTATTAATAATTATATTTGCATTTAAATCTTTAGAATCAAGGCAATTTTCAACTTTAAATTCTATATTTCTATCGTAAAATAATTTATGACCATAATGCTCTGTCATAGGATCCATATCCCCACAGACGATATGATTATCATTAAATCTATCTCGTAAAAGATGACCAAGCAATCCATACCATCCGCCGGCAATATACATTTTGCAATTATCTGGAAACAAATTTTTGTGAATAGGAGTTAATGTATCAACAAGCCATTGTTTACTATTCCAATGATTGTCATCTAATGAATGCACAATATCCTTTATGCGATATAAATCATCTACACCGTATTGTGATTCATCATATATTTCTTCTATAATCTTAAGACTACGATATAGAATTTGTTCCTTCAAAATTTACCTCTTCAAATGTTGTCACTGGTGCTTTTTTATCTGGCTCATGCTTATATGATTGTATAAAATCGTGTGGAAAAGTATTATATTCAAAATCTTCATGTACTATATAACGATCTATTCCAACGTATTTTCTTAGAAAATAATCTTTATATCCTGAATTATAGAAGTGATTCCACAATTCAGCAATATCTGATTGATTTGTATCCCAAGCTAAAACAGATGAATTTATATCTACATCATAATTAGATAATCTTTTATATAAATTAGATTTCTTCCAATGACAATCAATAACTGTTAGTTTATTCCAATCTATTTTATCAACTATATAAAATGGATCTGAATTTATTTTTACATCTAAATCAAAATATAAGTTTTTCCCGGGATAAACTAGTTTATCAGGAAAAAATTCTTTATCAAACATTTTAAGTTTATTCCACCATTTTTTTAATAATGGTTTTTTAGGGATAGAAATGACCTTTAAACCTGCTTTGACTAAAGCCTCTACATCTCTATCTGTATAACAATAATAGTCGTGATTTGGATAATTGTAATTCTTTAAAGAATTATATAAATTAATAACATGATCATTCGAGTACTTAGTACCCCATTTAACAAATATAATATTCATTATATTAATGAAAGCAATTCAGCAATTGTTTTTGCTTTTCTTATACTTGTTTTTATTTTTTTAGATTTAGAATTTTTAACAGAATCTAATTTAAAAGCTTCTAATTTAAATTTAAATAAATATTCTTCATTTTTATCATTATGAGTAAGTAATTGAAATACTTGTTCAGGTGTTACAACCATTTCTTGTTGCAATTGTTCTTTAATTATTGCAAGTTCTTTTTCAAGAACTTCAGAATCGGCCACAGTAAAAGGTTTATTAACAAATTCTTTCATATTTTCGTTTACTCTTTCAATATCTTCCACAAGAATCTTATTATCTCTTGCTAAGATTTGAACTTCACCGTCTTTTAAGTTAACGCTTGTTATTAAATTATCTATTTCGCCTTCTTTTCCTTTAACTAATCTTATTAAATCCGTTACTTCAGATCTTTTTGTATTCAATTCGTCAACTAAGTCAGGATATTTTTCACCTAATCTTTTAGTTACTTCTACTTTGACTCTTTTTTCTCTAAGAGCTATTTCTGCTTGAACTCTTCTTTCAACTTCAGTATCAACTATAGGTCTGATATAATTATCAAACTTTTTCTTTTCCTCTAATTTCCATGTCTCAGTTCGATCCCACACAGCTTTCTCAGTTGTGTGTTCCATAAGTTGATTCCACTGTAATTGAGTTGGATCCGAAGATATAACTTGTTCTATAAGTTTTTCTTCTGGTGTTTTCCACATAACTGCTACGTTAAGGTGGTCTTCATCTATAAATCTCGCTTCAATAAATTCATAACCAGGTTGCATATTTAATCTCTCCGTATTCGTAAAAATGTTGTTTTAATTGTTATTGGTGTCCCAGCTGGAAAATCTTGAGTTCGATAATCATCACCGCTTACTTCAATAGAACCAGTAGCTTGATTGTTTAATCTTGTATCTGTCATACCTGTACCCATATTAGCTCCAGTTGCAGTGTGTGTGGAACCATCAAAATATCCATATCTTATTTTATATCCAGCATCTGTAAAAGCAGTACGTCTTACAACTTGCTGCAATAAAGCTCTGAAAGTTGCAGGTTTATATTCTGCCAAATCTCCGTCTGGAAGTATTGTCATAGGATATTGATGAGTAGGATTAGTAATATTATTAACTTGAGCTAAATAATATGACGTGATGTTAGTAGGTTGATCTTGCGTTTCTGGTATAGATCCAGCCGCATAAGCAGTAGCATCCGCACGAGTATCGATATACATTGCGCCATTTGCGGTATCGACAGTATGTCCTGCTAAAGTAGTTGAAGTCGTTATCTTATGTGTACCGGGTTGATCTGTACCATCAGTTAATAAAACTATTGCAGGATAAATAAATGTATCTTTTACATCTTGTAATGACATGTGTTTAATAATACCAGATGCATCATAATAGCAAGGTAAATTACCGGTATATTCGGAAGTTCCGACACCAGAATGTGACTGAGATACTTTATCAAATGTTGTTGTTATAATTGAAGTATTAGGTGCATCTTGAAAACTACTAGGATGAGTAACAAAAGTACCAGCCTGTAATCGAG
>TARA_B100001778_G_scaffold259605_1_pt1 | contig 14149 bp, 12 predicted proteins | sample TARA_B100001778 | Tara Oceans TARA_B100001778 (sample SAMEA2623826) | marine metagenome | biome: marine biome (ENVO:00000447); feature: deep chlorophyll maximum layer (ENVO:xxxxxxxx); material: "saline water (ENVO:00002010), including plankton (ENVO:xxxxxxxx)" | depth 40 m
GATGGTTGGGGGAAAGCTGCTCAGGAGATAACGGCTAGCTCAGGAATAATACCAATCATCTTCTGCGTTAAAGAAACAGCGTTAGCTGGCCCAGCACTGCTTTTAGGGTTGGCTGATTTTGTAATAATGGTTAAAAATTCCTACAGCTATGTAAGTGGCCCAAGAATGGTACAAGAGTTTACTGGGGTACCAATTGACCCTGAAACCTTAGGGGGTGCTGCAAAACACGCTCAAATGTCGGGCCTTGCAAGCTTTGTAGTGACTGACCTTGATTCAGCCTCCGAAATAGTCGACGAGTTGCTTGCCTTACTTCCGAGAAGTTCATCGTCAATCCCACCAAATAATCCGACGACTGATCCAGCTGATCGACTATTAACGAGTATTGAAAACGTAGTACCAGATACTCAGACTGGCAGCTATGACATGCGAGAAATAATAGAGCAAGTAGCTGACGACCAAATTCTTACTGAAATTCGGAAAGACTGGGCTACCAATATTATTACGGCACTATGCACAATTAATGGCAACACAGTTGGAATCGTTGCAAACCAACCACAATCCCTTGCTGGCACTTTGGACATATCTGCCTCACAGAAAGGGGCGCGATTTGTCAACTTCTGTGATGCTTTCAATGTTCCGATCGTCACCTTTGTTGATACCCCCGGATTTCAACCGGGGAAAGATCTCGAGTGGCGAGGAATGATCCGTCACGGAGCCCAACTTGCCTTTGCCTATGCAAATGCGACTATCCCCCGAATATGTGTAACCATTCGAAAAAGCTACGGAGGCGCTTACATTGTAATGGACTCCAAACACATGGGAAACGACCTGGCGTTAGCATGGCCTTCGGCTGAAATCGCCGTAATGGGGGCAAAAGGAGCTATTGAAATTCTTCATCGCAAAGCCACCCAATCTGACCGTGAACAACTTGAATCAGACTACGAAAGCAAACTCCTAAACCCCTACATGGCAGCAGAACGGGGCTCCGTTGATATGGTCATACATCCAGAGGACACCAGAAGGGAAGTTTCAGCTGCACTAGATTTCTTGCTATCCAAACGAGAAAAGCTCCAAAAGCGACTCCACAGCAATACCCCACTCTAAAAGTTCGAAAATCTTTCTCGAAGTCCCTAGAAAGATGACTTAAAGTGACTGAGATCACATATTTTGCCGATAACATGCAATTTGTAAAACGATCGGAGCGGAGATTTGAAAGAGTCCATAACTATTACTGACAATCGCTCCGGTGAGTCAATTGAGATCCCCATAGAACACGGCGGAGTTGATTCTGGTCCATGGACTAAGTTTCTTCCCGGCATTTGGTTTAAGGATGAAGGTTTCGCTGCCACAGCTGTTACGAATAGCGCAATTACCTATATTGACGGTGGCGCCGGGCAACTTGAATACCGCGGTTATCGCATTGAAGATCTAGCAAAAAAATCAACCTTTACTGAGGTTGCTTACCTATTGGTTCATGGTGAACTTCCCTCCATCAGTAGCCTTGAGGACTGGAACGACCAACTTGCCAGACTGGCCCACCTTGATGATCTGCAAAATGAGAATCTACTTAAGGCATTTAACAGCCAATCACACCCAATGGGAATGTTTACGGCTGGTCTAGCTGCGCTATCAACACTTTACCCAGACGCAAGAGATGTTGAAGACCCAGCAATAAGGCAAAAGCACGTTCTTAATGCAATTGCGAAGGTGCCGACGCTCGCCGCTTCAGCCGCTGCGTACCGAAATGGCTATTCAGGGGCCCAATCTAGCGACGAGCTGTCCTACATTGAAAATTTCCTGTCAATGGCGTTCTCCTCTCCGAATGAACCTTTTCAAGCCAACCCAACTTTCACAAAGGCCTTGGACCAACTTTTAATCCTTCATGCTGATCATGAACAGAATTGCTCTACTACTGCCGTCAGGGTAGTCGGTTCTTCCCATGCTGACCCATACTCTGCCCTTGCAGCAGGAAGTGCAGCTCTATCAGGTCCCAGGCACGGAGGGGCCAACGAAGCAGTCTTAAATATGCTCGATGAAATTGGTTCATTTGATAATGTAAACAGCTTTATTGATTCGGTTAAAAACGGTGAAGGCCGTCTAATGGGTTTCGGTCATCGCGTCTACAAAAACTACGACCCGAGAGCACAGATTATTAAAGAGACAGCTCACGAAATTTTTGAAATAACCGGAAAAAATCCGAAACTCGATATTGCTTTGAAACTTGAAGAAGCTGCTTTAGAAGACGACTATTTCATCAGCCGAAAACTTTACCCAAATGTAGACTTCTATTCCGGACTCATATATCAAGCTATGGGATTCCCCGTTGAAATGTTCACTGTGCTATTTGCTGTAGCAAGAACAGCGGGATGGATCTCTCATTGGGATGAGATGCTCTCAAGAAGTACGAGAATAGCTCGCCCAAGGCAACTTTATATCGGTAATGAAACTAGATCGTTTCCAACAATTGAGGAAAGATAAATTAAGCACTCTCGCTTTCCAAGATGGTTGCAGCTGCGATAGCTGCTGTTTCAGATCTCAATATTGACCTGTGGAACGAATACTTAGAATTCGTCGTATTAAGCTCTGCACTACTCCATCCCCCCTCGGGTCCGATAGCTATCCTTCTGACCTCATTCGTTATCTTCGTTGCTGACTGATGAGCTAATGCGATACCAGTACCTTTAACGATTTCTTCGAAATTTCCCCCTAAGTCTATCGTTGGAAGCCATACGCCCTTTGACTGAGCTAAAGCTAAGCGGGAAATCTTCAGCAACTTCCTATGATTTTTAGCAATCTTTTTAGCATCCCATTTGGGGACTGATCTTTCGGAGAAAAAAAATGATATAGAACCTACACCTAATTCTGTAAGTTTCTGAGTGACAAATTCAGGCTTTCCAGATTTCGTTATTGAAATATAGATTTCAGAAGCAACCGAAGGGCCTTCGCAAAATTGCCTAGACTTTACAGGAGTTAAAAATAACTTATCAAATCTAAATATGCTCCAAGAGCCTCTCCCATCTGTAGCCGTTAAGTGACTACCCGATCGCAGTCTCCTAACAGTCTGCAGGTGATGCATTTCCGCTTCTTCAAGAGCCGGCGAATCTAAATCCTCTAGAACTATATGTGGAAGATCGAGTTCATGTAATCCGCTTAAAGCCCTATTCATTCCGTCTACTCTTTCGACTCCTTTTAGGCTTTTCCTTTATCGTTTCCCCAAACTCATCAGCTAATTCAATCATCAAGCGCTTCGATACTTCTGAGAGATCTTGCGGAGTGTCTATAACTATTTCTACAATCAAATCACCCCGACCACGCCGTTGAAGTCTCGGGACTCCTAAACCTGAAAAACGGAACTTATCGCCGGTTCGCGAGCCTGCAGGAATCTTTAGTTTCTGCATTCCGTCAAATGTTTCATATTCAATTTCAGCACCAAGCGCTGCGGAGGTCACAGGTATCCAAAGTTGCTCTATCAAATTCTCACCATTACGAGAAAACCGAGAATGCCTCTTAACTACATACCTGACGTGTATGTCTCCTCGTGAACCTCCGCGGGGACCAGCAGGGCCCATACCTGATAATCGTTGAGTGATACCGCTATCAACGCCTTTAGGTACTTCAATAGAGAAGCTTTTTTCAGCTTTCTCAATACCAGTGCCCCCACAAGAGCTGCATGGATCAATAAGCAATGTTCCAAAGCCTTGACAAGGTGGACAGATCGTAGTCGACATAATCTGCCCTAGGATTGATTGGCGAACTTGTTGTAGCTGGCCATGTCCATCGCATTGACCGCACATTTGCGATTCGCCATTCTGGCTTCCACTGCCAGTACAGACTTCACATTCCACAGCCAGCTTTAGAGTGAACTCTACTTCTCCACCATTCACAACCTCTTCCAGAGTTATGTTAAGGGTGATTTCAACATCTTCTCCCGAATTCCTCTGTTGAGTTCGGAAGCCTGAAGAACTAAACGGACTTTGAGCACCAAAAAATGCCTCGAAGATATCACTGATTCCGCCTGCACCCTGGAAAGGAGAGCCAGCACCACCAACGGCACCGAATTGATCATATTGACTACGTTTTTCGTCGTCGCATAAAATTTCGTAAGCCATGGCTATATCTTTGAACTTTTGCTCAGCTGCAGCATCATCAGGATTTGCATCTGGGTGGTATTTTCTAGCGAGTTCCCTGTAGGCTTTCTTAATTTCAGCCAACGAGGCGGTTCGGCTCACTCCCAGCAAATCGTAAAGATCATGTTCCATTGTCTATCCCCTGCAACGTAGCTGCCTCACAATAAGAATTCGCACCTAATCATCTATCTTCAGGGCTGACACGAATGCCTCTTGCGGCACATCAACTCTACCAATAGATTTCATTCGCTTTTTTCCTTCTTTCTGCTTCTTCAAGAGTTTATTCTTTCTCGTGACATCTCCACCGTATAGTTTTGCAGTCACATCTTTCCTGAAGGCCTTTACAGTCTCTCGAGAAATAATCTTGCTTGAGATAGCAGCTTGAATCGGAACATCAAATTGCTGGCGAGGGATTAATTCACGCAGCTTTTTCGTCATCTTCTGCCCGTAATCATATGCTTTGTCTCTATGGACTATTGAACTGAAAGCATCAACAGGGTCACCTTGCAGAAGGATTTCTACCTTTACCAAATCAGATTTGCTATACCCATCACTTTCATAATCCATACTTGCATAGCCTTGTGTTCTGCTTTTCATTTGGTCAAAGAAGTCCAATACAACCTCTGCTAAAGGGAGTCTGTATGAAAGCTCAACACGCTCAGGTGACAAATATTCCATCTTTACCAATTCCCCTCGCCTACTTTGGCATAGGTCCATCAGAGTTCCGGTATAGCTGCTAGGTGTTATAACCGATGCCAGCAAGTAGGGTTCTTCAATTTGAGACATGTTGTTACTTTGCGGGACATCACTCGGATTGTCAACGTATTCAACCTGACCATTGGTTAAAGTCAAACGGTATTCAACAGAAGGGGCAGTAGAAATAAGAGTTAAATCGAATTCTCTTTCTAAACGTTCTCGAACTATTTCCATATGAAGCAATCCAAGGAAGCCACATCGAAAACCAAAACCTAGAGCACTTGATGTCTCTGGCTCGTAGGTGAAACTAGAGTCATTTAACCGAAGCTTCTCCAAAGCATCTCGTAGTGTTGGGTAGTCATCCCCATCCATTGGGTAGAGGCCGCTAAATACCATTGGCTTGGGCTCCCGATAACCTTCCAACGGCACCTCAGCCATTTCGCCTACGGAAGTAATTGTTTCTCCGGAACGTGCCTCGCCTACGTCCTTAATGCCTGCAATTAGATAACCCACTTCACCAGCACCTAAGGATTTCACGGTCTTTAATTCGGGAGTTCGCACGCCTATCTCTTCTACGATTGCCCCTGTCCCCCGTTGCATAAAATGAACTTTCGCTCCTTGAGAAATTTCACCATTTACAACCCGGATCGAACTCACAACTCCGCGATATTGGTCGTAGTGACTATCGAAGATCAATGCTTGAAGAGGCGCATTAGTATCTCCAGCAGGAGAAGGAACCTTTTCAACAACCTTGTCCAACAACTCACTAACGCCCTCACCGGTCTTGGCGCTAACGCGTAAAATTTCGTTTGCCTTGATACCCAGAACCTGCTCGAGCTCTGAGGCATACAGGTCGGGTTCAGCGGCAGGCAAATCAATTTTATTTAACGCAACTACTATCTCGAGGTCATTCTCTAAAGCAAGAAAGGTATTAGCCAAAGTTTGCGCTTCTATTCCCTGCGCTGCGTCAACCAGAAGTATTACTCCTTCGCAGGCAGCTAATGACCTAGAAACCTCATACCCGAAATCGACATGTCCAGGTGTATCGATCAGATTGATAGTGACCTCTTCATGCTGCAAACGGACACTTTGAAGTTTTATTGTAATTCCGCGCTCTCTCTCAAGTTCCATGGAGTCAAGGTATTGAGCGCGCATCTGCCGAGGGTCTACAGCACCACACAACTCAAGCATCCGGTCAGCTAAAGTCGACTTACCATGATCAATGTGAGCTATTATCGCTATGTTTCTTATTTTTTCTTGGTTCATTTGAGTTCTTGCAGTTAAGTGTACTTTTTTAGCTTGCCTTCGGTACCATACAATATCTAGTTATGCTATTACCTAATTGATAGCAACCTGATCATAAGAACTATTTTACAAGGGTAGAACGTGGCAAACATCAAAGGTCAAATAAAACGAAATCGTCAGAATGAAAAGAGGCGTCTGCGAAATAAAGGAATTCGTTCCGAGATAAATTCTCGGGTAAAGAGCGCCATAAAAAATGCTGAATCCGGCAAAAAAAGTCCAGATGACTTACAGGAAGCTATCAAGAAAATTGACAAAGCAGTAGCCAAAGGGATTATGCACAAAAACACCGCTGCACGGAAGAAAAGTCGACTTTCCCAAAAGCTAAATTCTTTAGAGGGCTAGTTTCTACCTTCTATAAAGCGAGGACAATCGGGCTACGAGAACCTCCATTACAGTTTCTGCTGGTACGCCAGTCCCTCCCCTGAGGTTCACATCTGCTTCCGCGAGTAGTTGAATAGCTCGCTTAGATTTTTCGGGCCCTAACCTATTCGCCTCGGATAGGGTCTTCTTAGCCCTGTAAGCTGACTTGTCTCCCAGTAGGTTTGCCGCTTCGTCTGACGTCATTCCGTTTTTTCCTGACAGTTGAAGAATTCGGAAATAGTGATTTGATAGGAAACTCAGAATTTGCATTTGATGTTGCGCTCCATTTCCTTGCATCCTTGTAAGGATCCCGATCGCTGATGCCTCGTTCCCAGAAGTAATTCCATTTGTCAATTCCCAAGGTACAACATTCCCTGCTTGACCTATATATGGTTCAATATCAGATGACTGCAAATCGGAACCGCTTCCAAAGACCGATTCTAGAGTTGCCAATATCGCAGGAATTCGGGCGATTTCTTCACCAACACTTCGCTCCAAAAGCGATATAGATGCCTCGTCAAGCATGATCGATGATTCACCTACTTGTTCCCTTATCCAACCATTCACCTTTCGACCGACACGGATATCGATCACCTGTCCGAAACCATTTACTGCCTCAATTAAAGATTTCGGTATTTGGCTAGTTCTTTGTAGTTTCGCTCCTTTCTCCCAAACAAGTATCAAGTAGTTAGTATCGATTGGATCCTTCATATATGTAAGTAGGGCTTCTAGATCTTCGTTTCTAGAAAAGCGGGCAAAGTCACGACCGATTACAATTCGCTTCTGGGTTAGAAACGGGACTGTTTGAATAGCGCTTACTAGAGATTCAACTGAGTAAATTTCGGAATCAGTTTGATAATCATCCTCTAGTAGCTCTTCAACTACTAATGATTTGTCCTCATCCTCAAGGAGCGAGATTACTAGTTTTTCTAATTCACGGCTAATAATTGAGGGTTCATCGCCTCGTATTAAATAGACGTTAAAGAATTTACTCACGGGTAGATCTTACACCACACAATTGGGTGAAGAACTAGAATAGTTTCGAAGCAAGCTTTCTTCTAAAGATATTTGCTTGCTCAGATTCAGAACCGAGAACATCCAAAAGGTCAACGAACTCTTTACGAGCTTCTTCATTTTCAGCGACATGCTCTAGAAGGGATTCGAGCCTATCGATAATTTCTCCTGGTGTGATATCACCGGTCCTCGCCAAGGCTTCAATTCTTCTAGTTTCGGAGCTTTCGGGGATTCTTTTAAGAAGCCCTAGTGCTTCGTCAACCCTGCCGCTAGCAACAAATATTGTCGCAAGTGCAGTAACTGCTTCAATATGGTCAGGGACTGCTAAAAGAATCTCAGACAAAGATTCTTCCGAGCCTTCTGCGAGCAAATTGTCAATAATCGTGTCTTGTTCAGTCGGCATTATGCTATCAACGAACTCTTGTACAGCATCTTCACCTTGAGCACCCATGAACCCGTTTACAACTGCCCCGTCTTTGAATGCGTACACGGCGGGGATGCTCTGCACTTGGAAAGTCTGACGTATTTGTGGATTTTCGTCAATATTGACCGCAACAAGTTCTACATCTCCATTTGTTTTAGCTACAACGCCCTCAAGGATAGGTGTTAATGATTTGCATGGCTCGCACCATGGAGCCCATAAATCAACTATGACTGGAAGGGTTTCTGAACGAATTATTACATCGTTGTTGAAGGTTTCGTCGGTTACTGACTTCATAGACTCAATATAGCCAAATGCAATTTATTTCACCCGTTTATTAAATACGTAAAAAAATCACTTAGGAACGTTTCTTCATCATTGAAGACCATTTGGTTAGCTGCTGAACAATAGGGCAATATGATTCGGCAGGCTAATAATCCCTTGTGCAAGCTTAGAAAACGATAGTTGTGGAGCTAAGGGGAATTGAACCCCTGACCTCTTCCATGCCATGGAAGCGCTCTACCAACTGAGCTATAGCCCCTTAGCTCCGTACCATATCGGTTAGCTTAGGAACCTTGACATAGAAACCCAAAATAGCTTTAATTTATTGAACTATCTCTGAAGGCATGTCAGCCCATAATTTCTCTAATTTGTAATGCTCACGCTCATCTGTATGAAAAACATGGACGACAAAGTCTCCATAATCCATAAGTACCCATCGGTAATCATTGTTTCCTTCTATGCGTAATGGTTTTGGGCCGGATTTATCGGTTATTTGAGCTTCGATTTCTTCGACCAATGCGCGAACCTGACGAGAATTCGTTCCGGATGTAATGATGAAATTATCTGAGATACCTAATACGTCTCCAACATCAATAATTAGAGTCTCGTGCCCCTTCTTGTCAGTAATCGCGTCTACAGCTATGTCAATCCAAGGTGATCTCACTTGCATTTATGGTAACTCATTCTATGGAGTTACCCCCTATCAGAATGATAACATCCACTACAGACTCAGGTAATGGTTCAAATTCAATGCTTGAGCCACCAATGGCTACACTGAAAGCCTCGGCAAAATTCAAATAGGTTTCGTCATAATAAGTGATAAGGCTTTCGCGCACACCGAATTGCTCTGCATTCCCTATTAGCTTTATTTCCGCCCCTGACGCCACGAGTTTCGGCACAAACGCGTTAACTATATCCACTCCCCCGATACCGTCAAGCAACTTTATTTTGGCCCGCCCGCTTTCGAATGGAGCTATAGGAAACGGAACTGTCTCAAGAAGCATTACGCTCAGGGAGTCTTCTTCAACTAGCAAGTACTTATTTGAGTCTTCAGCTTCTAACAAATTCAGATTCTGAATGATGAGATCCCCAGAGCTTAATCCTTGTAGCATTCGATTTAATTCCTTTTCACTCCATTTTCCTCCTAAAGCTGCCGCTACATCACCCGTCAAGGAACCTAGCCAGGATTCCCAAAAGTTCTTGTGTCTCAGCCATCTGTTGTAACTCGATTCATCATCGCTTTCCCATGCTAGATAGCTATAGACTTCGGAAGGGCTGAGTACTAATTGGCCAGATTCGTAGGCTACATTTGGCTGACCGTCGTCTAGCTCAATAAGTGGATCATTCACTAAAACAGTTAGAGGGGTAGCTAGTTCGAAATAGTCCAATAAATCTGCCTCAGCAATGAAGGATGCCGCATTAAATCCCAACTTTAGATACCGCCCTAACTCCAAAATAAATTCAGGCTCGCTGACTGTTGAATAGATTTCACCAATTGATGCATTCTCTGTAATTAGCAAATCAACAGGAAAGACAACCGCACTTCCTCCTATGTCGTCAGTAAATAAAGACAACAATGCAATTGAAACCAATTCGCTATTAGCTCCCTTGATTCCTAGCAGATGAGTGGGTGTCGAACTTACATAACTCTCAAATCCGGGTGCTAGGGGGTCAAGAACCACTTCACTAAAGTCTCCATCAGCAGATTCTAGTATGGCATCAGTCGCATCTCGAACGAGTAATAAAGCTGCCAAACCTAGCCCTACGACCGCAAGCGGCAGGGTCAAATTCCACCATCGAAATTTCCGATTACGCCAAGAGCTACTCACGATAAAGACCGTGGCCTGCAATATAGTTTCTAATTTCATCGGGTATTGCACCTGAAATGTTTTCTTCGTTTTCGAGTCGAGAGCGAATAGTTTCCGAAGAGATATCCAAGTTAGCCCCTTGAAGATGAATAGCTGAAGAAAGAATAGAAGGTAACTTCACGTTCGTAAACCCAGGCCGCTCAACTACGACTACCTGAGATTGATCCAGGATTACGTTAGGATCTCGCCATGTCTCAATACCAATCGCAGAGTCGTACCCTAGCAGTAAATAAAATTCAGCACTTTGATGTTTTGACCGAAGGGCACGTAAGGTATCAGCTGTATTGGACTCACCCCCTAGTTGGAATTCAATATCTGTAACAGTGGCATCGCTATAATCGCGAAAAAGAAGCCTTGTCATTTCCAATCTATGCACCCCATCTGTAACTTGGCGGGTGGCGCTCTTTTGCCAAGGGTCATTGGCAACAGTCACCAAGACATGATCAAGTTCTAGTTCCTCTACTGCTGATCGGACCAATTCCAGGTGGGCCTTATGAGGTGGGTCAAATGAGCCCCCAAAGACGCCTAACTTAATATTTTTCTGCACTTTTGTATGGTATACTAATAAACATTCGATGCAGAAGGGTTTAACTACTACCTCTTTTATTGAACCTTTTAAAAGAAATGCTTGATTTATTTTCAGATATGTAATAAGTTATACATGCTTTTAGATCAGCCCTATTTTGGGTTGTTCGCACGCGCTAAGCGTTCTAGCAAGACAAGCAATATCAATAGATCCCCCCCGATCAAACGTTGAGAAACTATGTAAATAGTTTCAATGCATTATGCAAATCTGGTTCTCCAGATACCCCCAACCCCCCAACAAGTGAGCAAAAATTATGAGTGATTCAGTAGGACAATACTTAAATGAGATAGGGTTAGTACCCCTTCTCACCGCAGCAGAAGAGCGCGAGCTTTCTCAAATTATTGAGAAAGGCGTTGAAGCAAGAGAACGTCTTGCTGACGGCGAAAAAGGCGTAGAACTAAAAAGAGCTGACCGTAAGGCAGCAGAAGCAAAAGACCGCTTTATCAGAGCGAACTTAAGACTGGTCGTCAGCGTAGCCCGCAGATACCCACTTCCAGCTGGCATGGAATTACTAGACTTAATCCAAGAAGGAAACCTTGGCTTAGAGCATGCAGTTGACAAGTTTGATTGGCGAAAAGGTTTCAAATTTTCAACTTATGCCACCTTCTGGATCCGTCAAGCTATAGGCAGAGCACTTGATCAGAAAGCTAGCCTAGTTAGACTACCTGGTGACAGATCTGCAAGCCTTCGAGCAGCCCTCAGACAGGTTTCTGGAGACGGCGATGAACTCGACGAAGAGCATGCAAGACTACACAGGCTTACAACCCCTACCTCACTAGACAGAACAATTGGTGACGATGACAGCAATGAGCTTGTCGATCTACTTCCAGATGTCAACCCCGGCCCCGAACAAGCTGTCATGGAAGAAGCACGAGAAACAATGGTATACGATCTGCTAAATGTTCTCGATGACCGCGCAAGGTACGCTGTCGAGCAACGATTTGGACTACAAGATGGGCGTAAACGAAGCTACCGAGAAGTCGGAGAGGAACTAGGTGTAACTGCCGAAGCTGCCAGAAGACTCGTAAAACGAGCGGTAAATATTGTTCGCGAAAGCGCACCTGATCAAATGGACATTGACGCCGCATAATCACTGATTATCAATGTAAATCGATAATTTGGTTGTGATCTCATTAATAAACAGAGACAATTAATAGGTGACTACTAATTGGAACCCAAACAGCTGGACTAGTTTTCCTGCAGACCAACAACCTGATTGGCCTGATGACAATGAACTCAACGCTGTCCTGAAGGAAATTTCTGAACTACCACCGTTGGTATTCGCTGGTGAAGCGAGAACCTTAAGAAGTCAGCTAAAACGGGTCTGCAACGGCGAGGCCCTTCTACTTCAAGCTGGTGACTGTGCGGAATCCTTCTCAGCGCTCTCAGCGAATTCAATACGTGACAAACTCAAAGTCATTCTCCAAATGGCAGTTGCCCTAACTTATTCAACTGGACTGCCAGTGGTGAAGGTAGGACGTATAGCGGGGCAATTCGCTAAGCCTCGCTCGAGCCCAACAGAAACAAAAGATGACGTAGAGCTTCCATCGTTCCGGGGACACATAGTCAATGACACAGACTTTAATGCAGGGGCACGAACAGCTGACCCAAAGAGGCTCCTAATGGCATACAACCAAAGCTCTGCAACCTTAAACCTACTCAGAGCTTTCACTAGCGGAGGTTTTGCCGACTTAACGCAAGTACATTCCTGGAATCAACAATTTGTTGCAAACAGCCCCGCAGGAGCCCAATACAAAGAAATAGCTGACGGAATCACAAACGCGCTTGCGTTTATGAGGGCTTGTGGCATCACATCTGAAGATCACCCCGCCCTCCACGAAGTAGATTTCTATACAAGTCATGAAGCTCTCTTACTAGGCTATGAAGAAGCTCTTACTCGAAGCGACTCTATGAGCGGAGATTGGTACGACTGCTCAGCTCACATGCTGTGGATTGGAGAGAGGACAAGGCAGCTTGATGGGGCTCATATTGAATTCCTTAGAGGTGTAGAAAACCCGCTGGGATGCAAGTTAGGTCCAACTGCAACCGTTGAAGAAGCTATCAAGCTCTGCGAAATATTAAACCCCGAGCAAATGGCGGGAAGACTTACATTCATTACCAGAATGGGAGCCTCAGTGATAGAGGACACCCTTCCAGAGCTAGTAAGCGCGGTTCAAGACTCGGGACATCCAGTAGTTTGGGCTTGCGACCCGATGCATGGAAATACGTACACAGCCGAATCTGGATTGAAGACTAGAAACTTTTCTGACGTCGTAGATGAAACAAAGAAATTCTTCCACATACACCGCTCGTTAGGAACCTGGGCGGGAGGAATCCACGTTGAGCTCACCGGCGATAACGTTACTGAGTGTGTTGGAGGCGCCGAAAACCTCTCGGATGATGACTTAGCTCTACGTTACGAAACGATGTGCGACCCTAGGCTGAACGCCTCACAAAGTCTTGAGTTAGCGTTTCATGTAGCTGAAGAGTTGCGAGCTAGCTAAACGAGATTCTCAACAAAAGCTTCAAGTTGCTTCAAGTTTCGTACCTCAAACGTTCCGTTACAAAAATCGCTGTATTCCCCCACAATAGAATCACCGGTGTCCCAATAACTCTTTGGTTCAGGATTTAGCCAGAAGAGTTTGCGAGCCTTATCCTCGATATTCTTTATCACCCATGACTGTGATGCATGATAATTGTTACGTGCGTCTCCGAGTATTATCACAGTGGTCTTTGGTCCGATATCTTTTGCGAACTTTTCGTCAAATATCTCAAATGCGTGGCCATAATCAGAGTGACCGTCAACCCAAATAACATCCGCCTCGGTATTAACTCTGTGAATCGCTTCGGTAATGTCATCTACATTCTCAAAGAAATCAGTAACTTCATCTAAACCATCTATAAAAACGAATGAACGAACTTTCGAAAACTGATTATTTAACGCATAAACAAGGTGAAGGGTGAACCTAGCAAAAGCAGCAACAGATCCAGAAATATCAGCAATTACCATTATCTCTGGTTTCGAGGGTTTAGGGTATTTAAATTTAGGTTCTGCCGGAACCCCTCCATAAGACAATGAATGACGAACTGTTCTCCTAAAATCAAGCGGTCCTTTTCTTCCATGCCGCCTTTTTCTAGCTAACCGAACTGCCAATTTTCTGGTTAATGGCCAAATGGCACGTCGCAAAGCTACCATTTCTTCTCGGCTAGCATGCATAAAGTCAACATCTTCTGGAAGAGGTTTACGAAGTGTTTTCGCCATCGCTTCGACCCCTCGGTCAGCCACAAGCCTACGACGGATTTCCGCCTCAATTTCTCTTTTTAATTCTTCGATCCTGTGTTCATACTCATCTTTCCTTAAACGTTCTTCGAGAAAATCTGAATCGGAATCATTGTCAGCGCTGCTAGTAAGCAAGCGATCTAAAACCTCCTCGAGGTTCAAATTACGCAGTGTCCTGTATAAGTAATATGTTCCCCCCACGGGTCTACC
>TARA_B100001778_G_scaffold46217_1_pt1 | contig 14004 bp, 23 predicted proteins | sample TARA_B100001778 | Tara Oceans TARA_B100001778 (sample SAMEA2623826) | marine metagenome | biome: marine biome (ENVO:00000447); feature: deep chlorophyll maximum layer (ENVO:xxxxxxxx); material: "saline water (ENVO:00002010), including plankton (ENVO:xxxxxxxx)" | depth 40 m
GCATCAATTCATGCCGAGCAAGATGTTTTACGACAAGTGCAAAGGCAAAAGAACCGAGCCGAAGGTGCAGATATGTATGTTTTCCGATTTGGGGCAGATGGACACCATAGACACTCTAAGCCCTGTCGTCATTGTTATGATGCCATGCGAGAAGCAGGAGTTTCCAGAGTATTTTACTACGATGAGGATGGCACTCAACAAAGAATAAAACTTCGTGATGCTGACCCCGATGAGTTTTATCTCACTTCCCGAAACTTGCCTTAACTTCAAATAGGTGCTACCACTTATTCTTACTATGGCGAGAGTTATAGTAGATGCTCACGAGCATGGTCGTATCAAAGCGATGGCAGAAATGATACTAAATGCTGAAGTAGAACCCTTAGCAGTTGGAGATTTTAGAGTAGAAGGTCAAGGTTTTGAAGAACAACCTATTGCCGTAGTTGTTGAGCGTAAAACATGGTCAGACGCTTATGGAAGTTTTAATTCCAAGCGACTTCAAAATCAAATCTCTCGTTTGATTGAAGCCGCCGTAGATTCTAATGTTCGTCCTGTGCTACTTGTAGAAGGTTCAACCAGAGACATTTACGGAGTTAATGCTGACCGCATTCGTTCCTTACAGCAACATCTGAACCGACTTTCCGTAGAGTCTGTTCCCGTCGTCTACACCGAATCCATTGATGAAACTTTCCGTTATCTGAACTCGGTAGTTCACCGAGTCAAGTCTAAAGAGTTTGGTTCATTGGTGCGACCAGTTACCGTGATTACTTCTTCTCGCAACAAACATCATGCTATGTTGGAACAAATGCCCAAAGTTGGACGCACAATGGGCAAAAAAATCTATGATGAATATGCTTCTTTAGTAGATTTTGTAAATCGTTTTGAATCTGACCCTGTAATTGGTTCTCATACCAAAGCCTATCAAGCCATTGTGGATTTCCTCAATGCTGAATGGGGAGAAGCCAAATCAGAAACTATTACTAAATTGGAGGCGAGCGAATGAAGTTAGAAGCCCGTGTTTCCGTTCCTGTTATCAAAAACTTAATTTCTACTTTAGAAAAAATCGCTGAAGAAGCGGTCTTTAGATTCTCACCTGATGGACTCAAAGTTAATATCGTGTGCGCTAACCGTTTCAAAATGGTTGATGCGTGGCTTCAACCCGCCGCTTTTGCCTCGTATGATTGCGAAGGAGACATTGAACTCGGAGTAGTTATTGACCGTATCAAAGATATTACCAAAACATTGACTACCAAAGATGAACTGTTAATCACTTACGAAGATGAAAAGTTTTGTTTAGTTGCTAATGGTATTCGTAGAGTCATTAAACTTCTTCGGTTAGAATACATGAATCGTTTGACTGATGTTCCTGCTTTTGATTACACCTACACACTTAATACCAGTTCCAAAGAAGTGCGAGATTATTTGAAAACATTAGGAAAGACTGTGGCTTTTGATAGCATAGTTCGTAAAAAGTCAGACCTTGAGATTATTTGGCTTTCCAAGAATGATGAAGAACCTATTGAGTGGAAACCAGACCTTGCTTCCGAAGACCGCACCGCTACCTTTAGTGATGTATCTTCTACTACCTTTACTACCGATGAGGTGCTTTCATCAGTAGCCGCTACCATTCGCTCACAACCGATTTTGATTCAAGGTGGACAGGAAATACCCATGCGCTTTGATTGGCAACCTTATGAGGGTGTTCGCATAATCAGTATTGTAGCGAACCGTAGGTGATGAAAAATGACACGAACTAAACCAACCAATTATGAAGCCGCAAAACGAATGGTTTCAGTAGGCGAGAAAGTAACGGCTGAAAACATGGTCACGAGATTGATAGAATCTCGTCGTAGAGAAATCCCGACCAAGCGTAGTTTATCAGCCAAAATGAAGAAAGACCCAGATTTTGTAGTTATCGGTGTGAACCGAGGTCCTACACTTTTTCAAAGGATTTCTTGATTGTGCGTAGCCTCGCACAAGACCAAAAATAGACCGCAGCAAACCATTAAGTAGTTGATTTCATCATGCAATAAATTGTTGGAGGATTAGATATGACAGATACAGACCCAGACCCAAATAGATTTACACTTTCAGACAATTTTGTAAGTAAATACAAACGCAAAAAAGCACCTTTCGGATTCAATGGATTAGGCGAATTGGTTTATCACCGAACCTACTCTCGTATGAAGACCGATGGCAAAAACGAACAATGGTGGGAAACCGTTCAACGAGTAGTTGAAGGCACATTCAATATGCAAAAGCGACATATTGACTCTCACGGCTTGGGTTGGAATGCTTGGAAAGCCCAACACTCTGCTCAACAAATGTATGACCGCATCTTTAACATGAAGTTCCTACCACCGGGTCGTGGACTCTGGGCTATGGGAACGCCCATTACTGAAGAAAAGAAACTTTTCGCAGCCCTGAACAACTGTGCTTTCGTATCTACTGAAAGTTTCAAAGGTGAGTTTTCCTCGCCGTTTTGTTTCCTGATGGATGCTTCTATGCTTGGCGTTGGCGTAGGTTTTGATACCAAAGGTGCTGGCACACTAATTCTCAAAGGTCCAAACCCTGCCCGTCGTAGCGAATTGTATGAAATCCCTGACACTCGTGAAGGCTGGGTAGAATCCCTCCGACTATTGTTAGATTCCTATGCTCAAGGCACAGGAGAAATTGAGTTTGACTATTCAGCAATCCGTCCTATGGGAGTTCCTATCCGTGGATTCGGTGGTGAATCATCAGGACCAGAACCCTTAATTGAACTGCACCAAACAGTTAGTTCTATTCTTCTTCACGAAATTGGCAAGCCTATTTCAATCACTGCTATTGTAGACATTATGAATCTAATTGGCAAGTGTGTAGTCGCAGGAAATGTGCGACGCACAGCAGAAATTGTCTTTGGAGAGCCAGATTCCGAAGAATACCTTGACCTTAAGAATTATGAGGTCAATCCTGACCGAGCCGAATATGGTTGGACATCTAACAACTCTATTTTTGCCGAAGTCGGAATGAATTATGAACCTGCTGCCGAGCGAGTTCGCTACAATGGTGAACCCGGGTTTGCATGGTTGCATAATATGAAGGCTTATGGACGCATGGTAGATGCACCTAATTGGAAAGACCGCCGAGCCTCTGGTGGCAATCCTTGTTTAGAACAAACTTTAGAATCTTATGAACTTTGTTGCCTTGTAGAAACTTTCCCTAACAACCATGATTCCATAGAAGATTATTTGGAAACTTTGAAGTATGCTTACCTTTATGCTAAGACCGTTACTTTGGGACAGACTCATTGGCCTGAAACCAACCGTGTTATGCTACGCAACCGAAGAATTGGTTGTTCCATGAGTGGTATCGCTCAATTTGTAGCCGATAAAGGCTTAGGCCAACTACAAGCATGGATGGATAAAGGGTATGCCCACATTCAAAAACTTGATGAAAACTATTCAGATTGGATGGCGATTCCTCGTTCTATCAAAACTACTTCTATTAAACCATCAGGCACAGTATCACTTTTGGCAGGTGCAACACCGGGAATCCATTTCCCAGAATCCCGCTACTACATTCGCCGTATGAGATTAGGAGTAGGTTCAAATCTCGTCCCAGCCCTTGAGAAAGCAGGATACAAACTTGAGCCTGCTTTTGGTTCAGAAGAAACTACTTTAGTAGTTGAAATCCCTGTTGATGTAGGAGAAGGTGTGAGAACATTGGATAGTGTATCTATGTGGGAACAACTCGGCATGGCTTCTTTGGCACAACGCTATTGGGCAGATAATCAAGTTTCTTGCACCGTAACTTTTGACCCAGATTCAGAAGGTTCACAAATTGCTGCGGCTCTTGACCAATTCCAATATCAACTTAAAGGTATTTCTTTCTTACCTCGCTTGGACTTAGGTGCATATCCACAAATGCCTTATGAATCTATTGATGAAGCAACTTACCACGATATGAAATCTAAACTTGGAAAACTTTCCTTTGGTCGTATCAAAGGAGAAGAAATTGTAGTAGAGCGTTTCTGCGATAATGATGTTTGCGAAATTGATTTCAACCCCGTAGATAATGAAGAAGTTAATGCTCAACTATAAGTAGTTGAAGCATACTAATACTAATTGGAGCCAACATCAAACACAAACCGTTCTCGCCTTCCTCACCAACGGTTCTTCCCTCACCTCTCTTGGTGTCTGGCTCCACCATTATTCTCCAATAAGCGTAAGTCTTGCCAATCTTTAAGTATCAGTTCTGCATTAGATATTTTATGGCACTTGAGTTTTATCCCGTAGATTACGATGATGACTCGGTAGGTTTTGTTGCCGTAGAGCCAGAGTTTGAGCCTTGGTTGATTGCAGCCGTTGGAGTTAGTTTTGAAGACATCAGTTATTCTGTGCTTGAAGAAGATGAAGTAGATGGTTTAGTAGAACTCATTATTGATGGAGAGGATTTTGGAAATCTTCAAGATTTATACTCCGAATATGAACTCTATGGTTGGTCTGTCATTGAAGATGATGATTACGCAGAATGGGCTGAAGCCTTTTCAGCCGAAAATAAACGCTATCGTCGTGGTATCAATCTTGACCGATTCAAAGGTAATCGTTCTAATAAGCGAAACTTTTCCAAAACTCGCCGTGAACTTAAGCAAGATATGTTCGGTTCAGTATCCATGGGTCCTGTTTTGGTAGGACTGGGAATTATCGGCGCAATTTTATTAGCAAATAGGAAGTGAAGTAATGCAACATTTGGAAATCTTATTAAACTCTGCCCACCAACGCACCTCCCACATTAACTTTTTAATGACTCATACTTCCGAAAAATTATCTCATTTACAATCCAAGGCTGAAGCCTTAATTGCACACTTAACCCAGTAAGTTTTAAGTATCAAGTAGTGTCTATTATTTTACATGGACAAAGATTTAGAATCCTTTACCAAGGATTTAATGTTGTTAATCAACGCTTTTATCACCGATACAGGAGAGATGAAAGAAGTTTTAGCCCGACTTTCCGAGCAAATGGATTCTTTGGAAACAGATGTGGCTTATATGAATAAAGTTGTTCGTGATGGCAACGGTCGTCCACCCCTAATGACTCGTTTAGAAGTTTTAGAGGAAAAGATTAACACACTCAAAGAAACCACTAATCGCTGGTGGCAAGTTTGGGTTGCCGCAGTTCCCGGTTTGTTAGCCTTGCTCACAACTGGTGCGGTGGTGATGTGATGGATTGTGGAACTTGCGAAGTCGCCAGCCCAGTTCAACTACAAACACCAGAAGTAGTTTCCGTAGACTTAACTATTACCGATACGGCTAAACTTATGTTAGCAGAATCTTTTGGTGATGATAAAGACATGGCTTTGTTAGTTGGAGTTTTATCAGGCGGTTGTTCAGGTTATGTTTATGACCTGCAAATTGTAGAAGAAGGTTTTGATTGCCAAGAATTATTAGTTGATGGTGTAAAAGTTTTAGTCCCTAATACAGCCAGTCATTTGCTTAATGGAATTGAAATTGATTATGTAGACAAACTTATGGGCGGTGGATTCAAGATTAACAATCCTAATGCTCAATCATCTTGTGGATGTGGTGAATCTTTCGGGTGAGACTTTGTGCAACCATGTCCGTGCAAGCGAGGATTTATCAAAGGACGCATGAAAGGATTAGATATTCCAAACCTCCCCGCACCCCTCCTTGATTGTGCCGCCTGTGAAGGAAAATACGATTTCAAAATAGTGATGTGCCGAGACCCATGGGAAGGCAACTATTGGTATGAATGGCGGCTAATTCCTGCGCCCGGGACTTGAAGACAAAGTATTAAGTAGTTGATTGACAAAGATATACTATGCCTCATGTAGTAACCGAAGCCTGTGTAAATCATAAATACCAAGATTGTGTAGCAGTTTGTCCTGTTGATGCTTTCCGTGAAATGCCAACCTATCTTGTTATTGACCCCGATGAGTGTATTGACTGTGGGGCTTGCATTCCAGAATGTCCCGTTGAAGCCATCTTTGAAGAAAGCGAAGTTCCTGACGATTTAGTTAAATGGATTGAAAAGAATGAAACTGAATCCCTTGAAGCAGATATGGCTGACGGCGATTCCCCCGTATTAGGAGATTAAAAATATGCCTTATTCTGACCCAGCCAAAAAGAAAGCATATCAAGATGCTTACAATAAGAAATACTATGAAACTTACAAGGATGCTAAAAATCTTGTAAATAAAGCCACGGATTCTAAAGCATTACTGCGTCAAAAGAAAAAACTTTGGTTAATTCATAAGTTAGGAAACAAGTGCGAACTTTGTGGTATTCAAGAACCAGACTTACTTCAAATTAAGACCACCAATAAAACACCTGTGCAAAAATGGAATGACAATTATTACAAATCTATTTATGATTATTCTTGGGACAATTTAGAAACTTTGTATCCTTCATTAAAGATTACTTGTGATGTTTGCTTACAAAAGAACTTGAAATCTACTAAGAAAAGTTTGAAGGCATTATTTGAGGAAAATGAAGATTTACCAATTGGCTATACACTTGATGAAGATTTAGAACCAGAGACTAATCTTTAAGTATCAGAGCAAACTAAGTGATAATAATGCCCGTTTTTTTGATTACTGGATACGACGGTCAAGAGACCATCTTTTACCGAGAAACACCACACCAGAATGGTGTAGGTCCGATTTTGAATGAAGCCATTTCTAAATTGTCTTCTAATCCTAATTCAATGATTATTATTGAGAGTTTGCATGAGGACTCCCCAGAACCTCAAATGGAACAACATATTCCACATTCTGAATACCAAGATTTTTATGTAGATGAGTGGGATGCAGAATCAACTAAGAAATCAGGCAAAGTTATTACCATGTCTGGCAAACCCCACAAACCTCGCAAACTAAAGCAAGATAAAGGTATTAGTCCAGAAGAAGCAATTAACAGAATCTCATTCCGTAGTGAATCCGCAGGTTGGGTTATTGACGACATCACTATTTACGACGACACTTACGGAAGCAAAGCCGATGGTTCACTTTACAATCCAGAAACTAATGAGCGCATAGACTTTGAAGAAGCAGAGATTAGCATGGATATTTACATACCACCTATGGAAAACATCTATGTAGATTATGATGACGATGATGATTTAGAATCAGTTGTTGAAGAATCTATGATGGAAGCAGAAGGATTCTATGACGAAGATGGAGTCGGTGCAAAACACATGGCTTCTGAAAGTTCTAATCCTACGGGCGGAAACACTGGAGACCAAATTGTTTCGTGGGAATACAATGGTCTATCCTCTCCATCAGGACCTCCATCTGATATTTTCTGGGCAGAAGGTTCAAATAAACTACCTGTTGCTGTAATTGATTTTGAAGGAGTTTCTGAAAAATACAAAAATATGAGCCTTGATGAACTGGCTGATTTAGATATTCAAGAATTAGCAGACAATTTTGATATTGAAACTTTAATTGAATTGCGTATTATGGCAGCCAAGAGAGAAGCACCCTATTGGGAAACTAAGGGAGTAGATTTTGATTTTGAAAATGAATCTTTTACTGACTATCCATCAGGGATTTTCCAAGATGCAATTTGGGCGCATAATGAATATGGGGCAGAAGGTAAAAAGAATTGTGGTTGTGGACAAGACCCTTGTAAAACTTATGGCGCAGAATCACAAGAGTTTCATTCATCTTTAGACGAATCTTTTGATGAAATCCTTTGAGGTTTTATTATGCACCCAGCCACAATTGAAAAGGTTCGTAGACATTTACGAAAAAGATTTAGAAATCAATTATTAGACGCAACATATTTTTACTTTGGAGTAGATTAACTATGATTTATCATTGTGTGCATTGTAATCAACCAATACTACCCGGTGAATCTACCACCCGATTGCATGGTTCATCACCAATTCATTTGCGCTGTCAAGTCAATAATACCTTCACAGCACCATGGGAACATAGATAAGTTTATATCGGTCGTTACTTATAGTAATAGTATGACCAGTTTTTGGGACGACTTTTTCCGAGATATGTTAAACAATCAAACCAACAATCCTTATGGATTTAACAGTAGTTATTCAAACCATTACATTCCACGCAACAAAAGCCAAGGTAGTATTGGTCGTTTGGCACAGACTTTGAGAGAAGTCAAAGAATTGATTGAAGCCTTGTTGAACAACAAGTTGCCATCCAGCCATATTGTAGAGGAAAGCCTCGCTATTGATGAAAACCAATTTAACCTTAATTTAGTAGTAGAAAAACAGATTGGAGATGAAACCCGCCGATTCAATATCAGTGTAGAAGAAGTAATCCCACAAGATGAAGATGACGAAGATGATGAGTCGGATGAAGATACTACGAGTTATTTTACAGAGTGAGCATACTTCCCGAAACTTTAAGTAGTTGATAAGACCTATCTTTTGGTAGAGGAAACAGTGGGTTTCCTATGAACGACAATTGAAAGGTAATTTTAATGAATAAAGAAAACAAAATAAAGAAGACATTTTTAACGATTTTAACAGCAATTATGCTTGCCATGAGCGCAGGTGTAGTTACTGGAGAAGGTTCAGACCCTCTTGACCCCTCCGATGGTGGGGCTGATTGGGATGGCGACGGTTTGACTAACAAAGAAGAACAAGACGCTGGAACCAATATGAACAACCCAGATTCCGACGGTGATGGACTACCTGATGGTTGGGAAGTCCGTAATGGACTAAACCCTACTAACGGTGGAGATGCTAACGGCGACCCCGATGGCGATGGTTTAACCAATTCTCAAGAATATGCCCGTGGAACAAACCCAAACTCGGCTGATACAGACGGGGATGGTAAGCCCGATGGCACAGACGCATACCCTAACGACCCCAACGATGGAGAATACTCCGACTCCGATGGAGATGGAATCCCAGACGCATACGACCCAGATTATCAAGAGTCCCAAGCGGGTTCTGGTGATGGTGGCACAGAAGGCGGTGGCGAGTCTGAAGACAATGGACAAGGCGAAGGTCAGGGTCAAGGTCAAGGACAAGGACAAGGACAGGGACAGGGGCAAGGTCAAGGACAAGGGCAGGGTCAAGGTCAGGGTCAGGGTCAAGGACAGGGCCAAGGTCAAGGACAAGGACAAGGGCAGGGCCAAGGACAAGGGCAAGGCCAAGGTCAAGGTCAAGGACAGGGACAGGGCCAAGGCCAAGGTCAGGGTCAAGGACAAGGACAACAACAAGGCCAAGGCCAAAATCAAGGTCAAGGGCAAGGTCAAGGACAACAAGGCCAGCAAGGACAGCAGGGACAACAAGGACAGGCTGGACAGCAAGGCCAACAATCAGGGCAACAAGGCAACCAAGGTCAGCAAGGTCAGCAAGGACAACAAGGCCAGCAACAAGACAATGGACAAGGCCAACAACAACAAGGTGGGCAGCAAGGCGGTCAGCAATCTGAACAACAATTAGAAGAACAGAACGGCCAAAACCAAAATGGTGCTAACCAACAACAGCAAGGTCAAACCCAGAACGGTCAGCAAGGCCAACAGGGTCAGTCAAATGAACAGCAACAAGGCCAACAGTTGGACAACCAAGACCAAAATGGAGATAATGACAATGATGGCGACGGCATTCCTGATGATTTAGACAATGATGATGATAACGATGGAATCCCAGATTCTATGGATGATTCACCACAAGACCATGATAACGACGGAATTGATGATGCAGAAGATAATGATGATGACGGCGACGGAATCAACGATTCTGAAGAAGTCAATGATGGCAACGACAACACCAACATTTATGACCATGACAATGACGGTATAGAAGACCGTTTTGACTTTGATATTGATAACGACGGAATTGACAACTGGAAAGACCTGTATGAAAACGGGTCAGATGCCAGCCGAGACCACGATAATGATGGTATGGACGACGGTGTAGACCTTGACGACGATAACGACAACATTTTAGATGTTGATGAAATCGGCGGTGCATGGGCTAACTATCGCTATGACCACGACAATGACAACATTTGGGATGCAACAGACCTTGATGATGATAACGATGGTCTATCCGACTGGTTTGAGAACAATGATGGCAACGATATGACAGGTCAATTTGACCATGACAACGATGGTGTCAGTGATTACTTAGACGCAGACGATGATGGCGACGGTATCTTAGACGAGTTTGAACTCTAAGACTAACAGGTAGTGATGGACAGGATTTCTATGCGGAATCTTCTCTTGAACTTGTTGTCTTTTGTTTCTTGGATGCTTTGGTTTCCATTTAGTTGGATATTCGGAGAGGAACTACCATGAGTTTGCTTAAAGAGTTTCTCAAGCCTCGCTCGTATGAAGCAGCACAGAGAATCTTAGAGGGCGAACCCGGTGCGGGTTATTTACTTACCACCGCTACGCTGTATCGTGCCGTTAGCACACTCCCCGGTCTTTTGTTAGTAGGCATTCCTTGGAAACAAGCCGTTGCAGGGTCTATTGTAGGTAATCTATTTGTTACTGCCACAGTAGTTGGATATTACCTCGTAGAGTAGTGTTAAATAGGTGAAACAACCTACATTTTACTATGAACCCCGCCAAACTTACACCAGTTCAAATGCGTGTCCTTTGTAGCCGAAATGAGTTAGAAACCTTTGTCAAGCGCAGACTTTCTACATTGAATAAAAGAAGTGCTGATTCATGGAATAAGCGCAACCAGAAAGTTCAGCGTTCTGAAGTTAATTTTTCAAACATCAATAAAGAAACTTTAGTCTTTATGGCTTCTGCATTGAGCAAGTGTGAACGCAAAGATAATCTTTAAGTATCAAAGAATACCATTGTATTTCATGCGAGACCGTGAAGAAGTCTATGGTATGCTTCGTGAAGCAGTAGATTTACAAGAAACATGGCGTTATGCTTATGACCGAGCCAAGGCTCAAGGCAACAAAGAACAAATGCGTATTTGTGTTCGTAATCACAAAGCATTAGAAGGCGTAATTAAAACTCTGCGTTGGACTCTTGAGTATGCAGGTATCAATAGTCCTCTGATGTAATCGGACTAATGTTTATTAAGGTGATTCTACAAAAAGAGGGTTGAAAACTATGGCTGAAATGAGCGACCATCAAGATACGAACCATTTTACTTATGACCGTAATTGGGACGAAATTGAAAATATGTTAGACGCTGCCGAGCGTATGATGAACAAATGGGTTAATCGTTTTTACGAGGCTCAAGTCAAAGGAGACCGTAGAACCATGAAAGATTGCGCTCGCAATAAAAAGGCTCTGGAAGGAGTTATCAAGACTTTGCGCTGGACATTGGGCGATAAGAACATAGAACACCCATTAAATTAAGGTTGGCAAATCTTTAAGTATCAGAACCGCCAAAGACCATATCATGGACGCAAGAACAATCGCAGGCGCAGGACTACTCATTGGAGGCGGTCTTGTTGGATACCGTGCTATGAAAGATTTAGCCTCACTTGGATGCTATGGACCAGCCGCATACCTTACCCTTGGATTAACAGGAATTGGTGCAGGTCTATTCCTCTTTGGAAGACTCCGAACTGATGCTGTTAAAGCAAAGGTTTCAGATATGAAAGAAGAAGTTTCATCAGTTATGGCTTCTGAATACTACCCATGGCTTCCTGAAGGCATGGATGTTGGCGATGTTGTCGTTCCTAACTCCTACGGTGATACTTCCTCTGCTGCTGGTATGCCTGATGGCTCTGGCCGTGGTGTTCCACAATGGTATGGAAGTGCAGAAGGTCGCAAATACGGAAAGCGTGACCGATACACAGACCGTTGGGGCAACGCTCGCTACTTTACTCGTCGCAAGGACGGTTCAATCGTAACTTCAGTCAATATCGCTGGAAAGCGTGGTGCAGTTGCTAACGACCGCCGACAAGGTGCTACTACTTACAAGCCTTCTGGCTACCGTCAGATGGGTGATGCAAAACCAGTTGGCCGTGTAGAGCGTGCTATGAAGAATATGTTTGGTGCTGATGAAGTAGAAGCAGGTCTTCCAGTCATCCCAGATTCCTACGGAACAAACTCTGCTCTGGATTCAGGACAAGGTGTTCCAGTTTGGTATGGTTCCGCAGAGGGCAAGTCCCGCTACGGTCGTCGCCAACGCTTTGACAACATCAAAGGAAACAGCCGCTATGTTGCTCGTGATACCAAAGGACGATTTATCTCCAATGTATCAGTAGCAGGTAAGCGTGGTTCAATCGCACAGGACAAGCGTAAGATGGCAAAGTCCTACAAGCCTGCTGGATACCGCCAGATGGGTGATGGAAAGCGTGTCCCACAATCGGCTCGTGCTTCCAAGAATGTGTGAAGACTTAAGTAGTTGAACTTACCATGTTTATTCATGGACTGGGACGCTTTGCTTAAGGCAGAAGCCAAAAGAGAACAGTTGCGTCGTAAGACCATGGGAGAGCGTAGCACACTACATTCTCGTAAGCGCAGGTCTGACCCTCACCGCAATTCTAAAGTTCCAGACATCCCCGTAGTTCCTATTCAAAACTTACCTCCAAACTGGACTAAGCAAATCACAGATACCTCCCTCCCCGACACCCCTCCCTCCGTTGATAGAGCAATTCAAACGCAACATATCACCGACTTGTCAAAATCCAATTTGAAGCGAAATGCTGAACAACAATTAGAAGATTTACGCAAACAATTGCGAAAAGCCTATGGATTAGGGGGTATTTAGGTGGCAATTCGCCGTCAAGGTTGGGAATGGGCTGTTGCAGACCTTGGAAACTTACCTGCTAAGGTAAAACAACTGGAAGTTCGCCCTCAATCTGTTTTCTATTCAGGAATTGGTGATGCTACACAGGTAAATCGTAATCGCACAGGCGACGACGAGTATGTTGTTTTACAGTATGTTGGTTCATCACCGGGCAATTGGGGTGGATTTAATAACAAAGGTCGTAATTGGAAACCCGGTGGTTTCGTTAATATCCGTATCGGCACAACAGCATACTATCAAACTTTAGATGGTAGAGATTCGCAGGGACTAACTGGCACAGCAGCACCGTATCCGATTTCTACCACAGCCTCTCCTGTTTTGAAAAATTGGATTCCAATTCAAATCCCACCGGGAACAGATTGGGATATTACTTATTTCTTAGGCAACGCATTAGTTCCACTTACTGAAGATTTTCCACAGTTGCCGATTTCAACATTTACTATTACTGAAGTGCCACCTTGAGGTTTTATTATGGGATTAGTCTACGATATTAACACCACTCCGTTGCCATGGCAAAGTGATACCAGAAATTGGTTTGAGTCATCTATGAACTTTGATGGCGCAACTTCCTTTCAAGTCCCACTTACAGAAGCGATGCAAGGCATCATCCAATTTGACCCCGCAGGCAACATTGTTACTGATTGGATTATTCGTGGACAAACTTATGTGAATGATTATTACATTTGGTATGGTTCTTACCGAGCATATTTTCAAGACCTCTATGCGGCGGGGACTGGTGGAATAGCATGGGATGGTTTTATTTGTATTATGCGAGCCTACAATGCCATTAAAGGAGGTCAGTTTAACCAATACAACCCACCACCACCGGGCGAGTTTGAACCCATAGGACCTTTTGATATACCAACCCGGGCTGTTTATATGATTCCAATGAGGTTGCCGTATCAATTACCACCGGGCGTTGTGGCTGATGCAGCCACGATTGCTGCTGATAGTGAACCCGGTGTCTATGGAGTAAATATCGCCACAGGACTGGGAAGTTTATACGGTTCTGAACTTGCTTCAGTAGACCCCGTTAATCCCGCTAACCAAGAGTATGTTGTTAATGATTCACGACGAACACCTAAGATTGGTATTGGAGTAGTAGGAACTCAAAAAACTTATACAGGTAATGGGACACCTGCTGGTATTTCTTATGTAGGATGGGGAAACATTTTTAACATTGATTACAACCCCGCCAGTTATGAACAAGGCGCACTTGACCCGCAGATGCAAGGTTCACCAACAGCACTCATCTGGGCTGAATCATGGGGTTGGAAGAAAGACAGTTTTTACAAT
>TARA_B100001778_G_scaffold196565_1_pt1 | contig 13887 bp, 10 predicted proteins | sample TARA_B100001778 | Tara Oceans TARA_B100001778 (sample SAMEA2623826) | marine metagenome | biome: marine biome (ENVO:00000447); feature: deep chlorophyll maximum layer (ENVO:xxxxxxxx); material: "saline water (ENVO:00002010), including plankton (ENVO:xxxxxxxx)" | depth 40 m
AAAGGAATTACATACACACAGTTTCGATTTGATAGAGATTTGGATAGTTGGCAATTAAACTTTACATGGGTTCCATTTGGAAGGAGGGCTTCTTGGAATTTCTTTATTGGAATTAAATCGGGCCTACTTAGTGATCTTAAATATGACAAAAGAAGAGAACCAGACAGGAGATTAAGATAAATAATTAATATTATTTAATGATTTTTTAAATTTTGTATATGATACTTAACAAGCCCATCTATTGGCCTTTGAACTACATTTCCCATTTTTAAACCATATTCCTTTAAAACATTGTTTAATTCTTTTTTTAATAGAAAAGAAATTGAACCGACAAAATGAATTGGAATTGATTTAGCATTTTCAAATTGCATGATTTGGTGAACAATAAATCTTCGCATGCCATTGCTAACAATTTCATTCATATATGGATCGTCTTTATGTAAAATTAAAAATTCAGCAAACTTTGCTAAATAAGTATTAGGGTTTTCTTTACGATAAACATTTTCTTTAACAGTATCAGGGGAAAGATCAAATTTAGATTCGAAATCTTTTTTAAGATTTTCTGGCATCTCATTAAAATAGTAACCTCTTATTAGCTGTTTTCCATAAAAATTTCCACTTGCTTCATCCATTAAAACATAACCAAGTGAAACTACATTTTGAATTATATCTGACCCATCAAAATAAGTACAATTAGATCCAGTACCCATAATACAAACAATTGACTTTTCACCAGTTGTAACAGTAGAATATATTGCAGCATACGTGTCTTCTTTTATAATAAACTCTGAATTAATAAATATTTGGTCAAAAACTTTTTCAATTCTCTTTTGAGTTGAAATTATTCCACAACCAGCTCCATAAAAAAATAACTTAGTAACCTCATTCCTGTTCTGGTACAAGTCAAAATTATTAATAATTCTTTCTTTAAGAATCGCTGAAGGAAGAACTTGAGGGTTTAACCCTAAAGTCTGTGTTGAAAAAATTACATCCCCTTTATTGCTAATGGCAAACCAATCAGTTTTAGTGGAGCCACTATCTACAACTAAATACATAAAAAATTAAATTTTGTTAATATATTTAGCTAAATCAATTAATTTATTAGAATAACCAAACTCATTATCATACCAGGAAATTATTTTAAAAAAATTATTGTTTAATTGAATTCCAGCGCCAGAATCAAAAATAGAGGTTCTAGGATCACCAATAAAATCTTGAGAAACTACTGCTTCATCAGTATAACCCAAAATCCCTTTAAGTTCATTTTCAGATGCATCCCTCATAGCTTTTTTAATATCATCATATGATATAGACTTTGATACTCTCACAGTCAAGTCGACAACAGAGACATTTGCAGTTGGCACCCTAAAGGCCATTCCGGTTAATTTACCTTCTAACGAAGGAATAACCTTAGTTACTGCCTTTGCAGCTCCAGTAGATGCAGGAATAATATTCAATAATGTGCTTCTACCTCCCCTTAAATCTTTTTTAGAAGGACTATCAACTGTAAATTGAGTTGCAGTAGCAGCATGAACAGTTGTCATTAATGCCTCCTCAATAGTGAAATTATCGTTTAAAACTTTAGCAATCGGAGCTAGACAATTAGTGGTACATGAAGCATTTGAGACAATTTTATCAGAAGACTTTGCGGAAATATGATTAACACCCATAACAAACATAGGTGCATCTTTAGAGGGAGCAGATATAACAACCTTTTTTGCACCAGCATTTAAATGTGTCTGAGCCATTTCCAATGAAGTAAATATACCTGTGCACTCAGCCATAACATCAACCTTATTTGACCAAGAAATATTTTCAGGGTTTTTTTCAGCTGAAATCATAACCTGATTACCATCTACTACTAAATTATTATTTATTACTTCTATAGAACCATCAAATGGTCCGTGAACGGAATCATACTTAAGCATATATGCTAAATGATTAACTTCAAGTAAATCATTTATCCCTATAATATTAATATCTTTTTGTTTGACTGCAGATCGAAATACAAGTCTTCCAATTCGACCAAAACCGTTAATTCCTATTTTTAATGACATAATTTTTTATTTTTTAAATTGATAAAATATCCGAAACTCTTATTAATTCTTTATTAATTACAGATTTACCCTTGATAGCTTTGTTTAATGGAGTTAAAGTCATTTTTTCATCTTTTATTCCAACCATAACATTACTTGAACCATTCTGTAATGATTCAACAGCAAAAACACCCATTCTAGATCCAAGAACTCTGTCAAAACAGCTTGGTGCTCCTCCTCTTTGCATATGTCCTAAGACTGAAACTCTTACTTCATAGTAAGGTAAATTCTGTTCTACATATGAAGCTATCTCAAAAACATTTTTACCAGATTTTTCACCCTCTGCAATAACAACAATACTTGATGACTTTCCAGTCTTTTCACTTCTTTTAAGAGAATCTAATAATCTTTTTAACCCTAAATTTTCTTCTGGTATTAATATTTCTTCTGCACCAGCACCAATCCCAGAATTTAAAGCAATATGCCCTGCATCCCTGCCCATAACTTCAACAAAAAATAATCTATTGTGAGAACTTGCAGTATCTCGTATTTTATCAATAACTTCAATTACTGTGTTAATTGCAGTATCATAACCCAAAGTAAAACTAGTACCATTTATATCATTATCTATTGTCCCAGGTATTCCTATTACGGGAATTTTAAATTCCCTCTCAAAAATCATTCCTCCAGTAAAAGAACCGTCACCGCCAATAACAACCAAAGCATCAATCTTATTTTTTAAAATATTTTGAAAAGCCTTTTCTCTACCTTGCTTAGTTCGGAATTCGAGAGATCTTGCTGATTTTATTAAAGTACCTCCTTTATTAATGATATTATTAACTGAGCGAGCATTCATTTGTTTCATTGAATTATTAATTAATCCTTCAAATCCTTGGTAGACAGCAAAACATTCAATTTTATGAAACACACTTGTTCTTACAACAGCCCTTAAAGCCGCATTCATTCCAGGTGCGTCACCTCCAGATGTTAAAACAGCAATTCTTTTAATTTTTGATTTCAAAATTCAAATAATTATTTCAAAAATAAGTTTTCATTTTTTAATTGTATACTATATTTCTATATTTTTTATTGAATTTTATAGATTGAGAGATTAAAACATCTGATTAATTAAATAATTAGTAGTTATTTTGTTTAATTAAGGCTTTATTTATAATTATATTCAATATCAATTTCATTATTTGATTCACTTTTCCTTTCTAAACTATTTGAATTAGGATTATTGATTATCTTATTGATTAAAGTTTTAAAATTATCAAAGTCCACATCGTAGGAAATTCCAACACCCTGAGTATAACCAAGCTCATCTCCAATATATCTAAACTCATTTTCTTTATTAAAAACTTTTGCTTTTAATGAACCTTCCTCATTAAGAATAAAGTCTATTTGAAAATCTCCAACTATTAAAGTTTCTTCAATACCATCAACTGGAACTCCAATTTTACCATTTATTAGAATTTTATCACTAATTTGAGTTGTTAAAGTAACACCAATTCTATCTTCAGTTCTTACGTCAAGTGAAGGATTGTCATATCCCTTTAAATAATTTAAACCAACATTCAATTTACCTTGATTATCTCCAATTAATGAACTAAAAACCTCTGAAGCTTTTTCATACAGATTATTTGCAATTCCCTGAGGAGAAATTGATACTTCACTAATAAAAACCCCTTGAGATAAAAGTGAAATAGCTTGTAACTGTCTCCTTTGATTATCAGATAATCTGTAGTTTAATTCTGAAACAACAGTACCGCTTGTATTAGGAAAAGTTATTTGAAAATCTGGATCATCAGGTCTAAGTAGGTTTCCTTGAAGCTTAATTGAAACATTTGTAGGAATTTTTTTATTGAAATTAGGGTTATCCAAGAGAATTGCTGGATTTGCTCCACCTAGTACTGTATAAACTGCTTCTAAATTCATTTTTGCCTCCAATGGATCGCCATCCCATTCAATATTACCACCTGAAGAAAGTTTGAATTTTTTTTCAATTAATCCTAGGTTCTTAAAATTATAAACCCCTTCGTTTGTTATTAAATTACCCCATATATTAAATTTACCATCAGTATTTGTTTCCATTAATATATCTCCAGAGCCCCTACCTTTGAGTGTGCTACCTGAATTTTGATCAACAACAATTTCCAATTCAGCATTTTTATTTACATCAATTTCAAATCTCATTTCTAGCCCTCTAATCGGCGATTGATCAAAAGGTATTTTATCAGAATTTTGTTCAAGACTTTTTATGTCTTTGTTTAAAAAATCAATAAAAGATATATCCGCTAATCCTTTTGATTCTGACCAAGGAATTGTTAAGGAAGTACCTTCAGCAGTAGACCCAATTACATTAATTTTTAAATTTTTAGTTGGACCTAATAATTGGATTTTACCATCAAGAAAACTTTTACCATAAAAAATGGCTTTACGTTCAAATTTTTTATTTATTAAAAGAATGTTACTTGAATTGACATTTAAATCTAAATTCCAATTATTAAAATTTTTATGTGAAATTTTTCCACTGAGTAATGCTTCAGTTTTATAATCTAAGTCATTAAAAACAATTTTTTCAAAATCAAATTGCTGACCACTTAAGCTAACTGTAGATAAGTCTTTAAATTTATATTCAGTATTAGTATATGGAATGTAAAGAGATGAATTTTTTAGCTTTAATTTACCATGTAATTCAGGATTATAAATATCTCCAACTAAATTTACATTTCCACTTATATCGCCTTTAATTTTTTCAATTTTATTTACCCCAATTTTTGATAAAAATGACAAACTAAAATCACTTAATTCAATTTTAATATCAGATGAGATTTTTTCGTCACTAAATAATAAATCACCGTAAGCCATCATATTATTAAAATCATCTTTTTTAACAAATGAGTTCAAAATATATTTTTTATTTTCTGGCATACTATTAAAATTTAATTCAAAATCTCCATACTCATATTTATTGATTACTAATTTATTGATTATTAAATCACCTTTTGATCTATCTAAACCATTATTTCTATTAACATAAAAATCTAAATTTACCTCGCCTTTAGTTTCAATTCTGATGTTTTTTGGTAAAATATTTTCCAATAAAACCTTTTCAAGTTTTAAATTAATATCCATGTTATCAAAACTTTTATAAGAACCAAAAAAATTGATTTTTTGATCACCGGATGATAGATTTATTTTATCAATTTTATAATTTTTATAAGTTTTATTATATGATATTTTAAAAGAATTAGAATTAGTCCAATACTTATTCTTAAAATTAATTTTGGAAGGTTTAAATTCTACTATTGATTCATTTTCATTGTCTAAAAAACTGAAATTTGTAGATATAAAATCATTGGTGCTATTAATATTATTTGCTTTGAATTGAAAATCTAATTTATCCTTATTAACATAACTGATAAGGCTTAAATCAGAAATAACATTTCCATCATAAAAAAATTTTGATGCAAACAAATTTGAATTATTATTTTTTTTGTAAGGATAACCCTTAAATGATATATTTTCAAGTTTATAATCTCCAAATTGAAGGACTGGCAAATTTATTTCAATAAAAGATTTAATGTCTTTTTCACTTATTAATCCTTTAATAAATGAGTTGTTTGGAATCGAAAAATTTGGATATAAAGAATTAACCAGTTTACTTTTTAATTCAAGATTAAAATTTATGTATTGATCTTTATTAATCATATAGGGTTTAAAAAAAGGGTAAATTTTAGCTATTGAATTAAAAAATAATTTATTAATATCAGTAAAAAGAAAATTACCATTAAGCTCAAAATTGAATAAATCAGATTTATCAATCATTAATTTTTTTAAATTTTTATTTTGATTAAATTCTATTGTGAAATCATTAAATAAATTATCCTCTTTTTTTGAAGAAATTTTAGGAGATTTCACGTGAAATTCTTTACTGAAATTATTATCAGAATAATGATTAGTTATTGAGGACGAAAGTTTCCCTTTAAAAAAAACATCATCCTCTTTTGAAGCTAAATTCAATGCTGATAAACTTAACTTCTTAATATTTAAATCGTAATTTAAATTTTTAATACTTTTTAAATCACTAGTTATTTTTCCTGAAAAAATAAAATCATTTGAATTAGATGAAATTGAAAAGTCAAGGTTTTCAGACTCATATTTACCTGATGAAGTTAAATTTCTAAATTTAATTGATTTTAAAAAAATCTTTTTTAAATCAATATCCCAGAATATATCAAGCTTGTTTTTATTATCAATAAAACCTTTAAATGTTGTAACTCCGTCAATAAGGCTTATTTCATAATTATTTATAATTTCATTTAATTGAAAGTCATAAAAAAATATTTTTGATAAAAACTTTAATCTGCCATTTTTAGTATAATTAAATTCTAAATCTGAATTAAATGAACCTAAATTAGAATTTGATTTAATTTTTATTGAATAAGTTTTATTGTTATATGCAATATCACCGTAGGATTGTATTGAATCAATTTGATCTATTGCATTTAAAAATTTTATTTTAATTGAATCATTTAAGTATTCATTTAGAAAAAACTTATTAATTTTAAAATTGTCAATATTTATTAAAAATGATGGCTTTTTAGTATCTGAAAGCAAATCAAAAAGATTTAATTTTGATTCAAGACTAAAATTATTTTCTAAATCAGTTATTTTGTTATTAAATGTCACTTTGTTTAAGTCACCTTTAAATTTAGATTTTATTTTAAACTCAATTTTATTTTTTAAAATCCTTTGAATTTCAGGAATATCATTTCCTTTTATTAAACTATTTGAAATTTCTCCATTTAATTTTAAAGACGAATTAATGTTATTAAAATCAAATTTTTCAAGATTGACATCTAGCTCTCCTGATAAGGAACTCTGACCATATGAAGTTTTAAAGTTATTTAATTGTAAGTTGTTCTTACTTAGAAGAAAATCAGCAGAAAGATTGTTTATTTTTTTATCATTAAAAATTAGTTTTAAATTTTTTATTGATGATGTAAGCTTAAATTCATCAATTTTAAAGTCATTAAAATCTAGATTTTTTAAATCATAAATAAGAAAATTGTTTTCATATCCTTCAAATACTTTGACAATCATATTATCAATTCTTATTTTGTCTGATTTTATAAGTTTTTGATTGTTTAAAGAATCTGTGTTAGACAAAAGTTTTTCAATAACAATTTTTAAATTATTTTGTTCTTCACCACTATATTTTCTGATATCTAAACTTAATCCTGACAAAGAAATGTCATCAAATGAATATTGCCCTTTGAATATATTATTATATTCAAAAATTGACATCAAAACTTTATTGATTTTTAAAAGATCATTATCCATATGGTCTTTTAAAATAATATTGTTTAAAATAATTTTCCCATTAATATTAAAATCAGTTTTTTCAATTGATAAATTCATATTGAATTTATCTTTAAAATTTGAAACCAAAATATTTGATATGTTATTTTGAAATGTTGCATTAGTAAAAAAAACATAAGTAGTTAAAGTAATTGTCGAAAAAACTACCCCAATTAATATTAATATTTTTTTATACTTATTGATTTTAATCTATTATTTTTGTTATTCTCTGTAAGTTAATAATAATGCATCAAAAACCATGCTATATTTTAGGTATAGAATCATCATGTGATGATACAAGTGCATCAATTCTAAAAAACGAGGAAGTTTTATCTAATATTGTTTCAAATCAACAAGTCCACATTGATTATGGAGGAGTAGTTCCCGAATTAGCCTCACGCGAACATCAAAAAAACATTATTCCCGTTGTTTCAAAAGCTCTAAAAGATGCTAATATTGAAAAAAATGACTTATCCGCCATTGCATTCACTCAAGGGCCAGGGCTTTTAGGATCACTTCTGGTTGGAAGTTCATTTGCCAAATCTTTTTCAATGGGATTGAAGATTCCTATAATAGGAGTTAATCATCTTCAAGCCCATATTCTTGCTCATTTTATTGGTAAAGAAAATACAAAACCCACATTTCCATTTTTAGGAATAACTTTATCAGGAGGGCACACTCAAATTGTAATTGTTAAAGATTATTTTGATATGGAAATTATAGGCACAACTCTAGATGATGCAATAGGAGAAGCCTTTGATAAATGTGGGAAAATTCTTGGTCTAAATTATCCTGCTGGACCAGAAATTGATAAACTTTTTAACATAAATAAAAGCAGAAACTTTAGTTTCCCTATTCCCAAAGTGAAAAATTTCGACCTAAGTTTTAGTGGTTTCAAGACTTCAGTTATTAATTTTGTTAAAAAAAATAGTGAAAAGGATAAAGATTTTATTAAAAAAAACTTAATTGAGTTATGCTCTTCAATTCAGTTTACTCTAATTGAAATTATAACTCAAAAAATCATTTATTCTGTAAATAAAACAAACATTAAAACCATTGCGATTGGTGGAGGAGTAACAGCAAATTCGTTTTTGAGAAAAAAATTAAGACAAATTGCAAATGAAAATAATTGGAAATTATTTATTCCTAATATAGAATATACTACTGATAATGCTGCTATGATTGGAATTGTTGGATATCATAAATTTTTAAAAAAAAAATTTTCAGATCTTTCATTAAAATCATCTGCAAGATTAAAGTTTTAAAAATGGATCTATTTTATATACCCAATATAAATACTGATGATGAAATTGTCAATTTCCCAGAAGATGAAAAGAAACATATTATAAAGGTATTTAGAAAAAAAGAAGGAGATTTAATAAATGTAACAAATGGTAAAGGATTATGCCTAAAAGTCAAAATTTTAATTAATTCATCAAATGAATTATATGGCAAAGTAGATGATATAAATCATTTTAAATCTAATAAAAAAGCACCGGTTATTGCTATATCTCCAACCAAAAATATTTCAAGATTTGAGTGGTTTATGGAAAAGGCTTGTGAAATTGGAATTAAAAAAATAGTCCCATTAATTACAAATAATTCTGAAAGAAGAAAAATAAATATAAATAGATGCAATAAGATTCTTATCGCAGCAATGAAACAATCACAGAATTATTTTCTTCCTGAAATATCAAATCCAATAAAAATTGATGAATTTATTATAAATCAAGATGGAGGATACATAGCTCATTGTAAAGAAGGAATTAAAAAGGATTTTTTGAAAATAAAAATTTTAAAAGATAATCCAACTATATTAATTGGTCCTGAAGGAGGTTTTACATCTTCTGAAATCAAAAATGCATTAAGAAATAATTTTACACCTGTTTCATTTGGAAACAACAGATTAAGGACAGAAACAGCTGGTATTTTTGCATGTTTTAAATGTTTTTAAATGTTTAAGATTTCTTCTAAATAATTCTATATTTATGAAATGAATGAAAAAGTTATTGCAAAGGGGATTTTAAGATCTGTTTTTTTTATAGCATTTAGTATCCTGATTATTTATTTTTTTTATTTAATTAAATCATTATTATTATATATTTCTATAGCTGGTGTTATTTCACTTATAAATAGACCCATAATATTATTTCTAAAAGAAAAATTAAAGTTTAATAACATTCTTGCTGCGATTTCAACAATATTGCTTAATATTTTTATCATTTTAGGCTTTTTCTCACTTTTTTTACCTATTATATATCAACAAAGTGAAAATTTATCTCTTCTAGATATAGACGCCCTTAAATTAAGAATTGAATTTGTTTTCAATGAAGTTTTTAATTATTTTTTTCAAGGTGAAAACAACTTCAAAAATTGGATTGTTAATCAAAATTTATTTGACAATCTAAATCTTTATGCATTACCTGATTTTTTAAATTTTTTAATTAATTGGTTAAGTGGTGTTACTATAGGATTGTTTTCAATATTATTTATTCTATTTTTCTTTCTAAAAGAGCAAAATCTCCTCCAAAAAATTGTATTATCATTTACAAATAATGATCAAGAAATAAAATTCAAAAAATCCTTCACAAAAATAAAAGACTTACTTTCTAGGTATTTTATTGGATTATTACTTCAAATAATAATTTTATTTATTATTTACAGCATAATACTATTTATTTTTGGTATTAATAATGCTTTGATAATTGCTTTTTTATGTTCAATTTTAAATTTGATCCCCTATTTAGGTCCAATTTTTTCTGGAGTTTTATTGATAATTCTGACTATGACATCAAATATTGATCAAAGTTTCAGTGAAATTATTTTACCACAATCTACTTATGTTTTTTTTGGATTTATTTTAGCTCAATTAATTGATAATTTTATAAGTCAGCCATTTATTTTTTCAAAAAGTATCAAATCACACCCACTTGAAATCTTTATTATTATAATTGTTTTTGGAATAATATTTGGAATAGTAGGTTTAATTATTGCAATACCAGTTTATACAGCTTTAAAAGTAATATTTCTTGAATTTAATAACTCAAATAAAATAATTAAATCTATTACTAAAAACTTTTAGATTATTTTTATTTATAAACTTTTAATAAATCTTGTTGACGTTCTATTGATTCAATAAACTCTTTAGCCAATTTTTTAATTAAATCAGAAGTTGATAAAATATCATTAATTGCTGTAACTCCTTGTCCTGCTGACCAGATTGTTTTCCATGCTTTTGCCTCTTGTTCTTGAGGGTTTAATTCATTACCAAAATCAATTTTCTTTGAATTAGACCATAATTCTTCAGTTATACCCATTGATTCTAGGCTTGGACGAAGAAAATTAGCATTAACTCCTGATACAGCTGCAGTATATATAATATCACTTGCAGAACTATTAATAATCATTTGTTTGTATTCATCGTCAGCTAAACTTTCCTCAACATTAATAAATCGTGTTCCCATATAGGCTAAATCTGCTCCCATTTGAAGAGCACTTGCAATATCATTCCCATTTGATATACAACCTGATAATAAAATTGTTTTATTAAATATTTTTTTAACCTCAGTAATTAATGACATGGGATTAGTTATACCAGCATGACCTCCAGCACCAGCTGCAACAAGAATTAATCCATCTACACCAGCTTCAGATGCTTTTTCAGCATGTCTTTTTTTAATAATATCATGAAAAACAAGTCCTCCATATGAGTGAACAGTATCAACAATTTGAGAAACTGCTCCTAGTGAAGTAATAACAAGGGGAACTTTGTGTTTGACGCATATGTCAAGATCAGCCTTGACCCTTATATTTGTAGGATGAACTATTAAATTTACTCCAAATGGGGCAGGTTTTATTCCAGTTTCAGACTCAAATAAAGATAAAGCCTCTTTGATTTCAATAATCCACTCTTCAAAACCTTCAGAAGTTCTTTGATTTAAAGAAGGAAAAGTTCCAACAATACCATTTTTACAACATTCAATTACCAACTTAGGTCCAGATATTAAAAACATTGGAGCTGCAATTACTGGAAGCTTAAGATTACTTATAAAATTTGCTTTCATTTTTTCATTTTTTTACTAAAATTGTCCATTCAAACTCAAACTCAGAGACTTTTTGACCACTTTCATCTATTCCAGACGAAGACATAAAAATTTTTTGAGGTTTAGATTTTTGAATAGCTAAACTAACTGTTTTTTTTACCTCCTCTCCTTGATTACATTTAAAAGTTATTCTTCCTCTGGCTTTTTTAAAAAAACTACCTTTATTATTTATTACTAACATAGAGAATTTTCTTCCACTTTTTTTAATGTAATACATCAACAAAGCACCAGTAGACAATTCAGAAGCCATACCTTGAATTGCCCAAAAGATTGAGTTAAAAGGATTTTGATTTATCCAGCTTTGCCTAACATTTACGACACATAATTTAGAATTTATTTTTCTTACTCTTACTCCTGTTAACCAAGCGGAAGGGAGCCTTAAGAATGTATAAAGATTTATTTTAAATGGAGTCATTTTACTAAACTACAACTTTGAAAATTAAAAAAATTAAATAAAACAAATTATTACAATGAAATTCCTCTTTTCCAAGGTATAAAATCTTCTTGTTTATTGTATGAGGATTTAGTAATGGTTTTTCCACTTGCTATGTCAATTATTAGATCGATTAAATCTGACGAACATTCCTCAATTGTTTTATTTCCGGTTATAATTTCTCCACAATCAAAATCAATTATGTCGTCCATCTTCAAAAAAAGCTGAGAATTAGAAGAAATTTTAATTACGGGACATATTGGGTTACCAGTTGGAGTGCCTAAACCAGTGGAGAAGAGGACAATATTAGCACCTGACCCTACCATTCCTGTAGTGCTTTCTACATCATTGCCAGGCGTACATAATAAATTCAACCCAGATTTTTTTACATACTCGGTATAATCCAATACATCAACAATTTTAGATGAACCACCTTTTTTCAATGCACCTGCAGATTTCATTGCATCAGTAATTAATCCATCCTGAATATTACCAAAAGAAGGATTCATATCAAATCCACTATCTAAATCATTTGCTCTTTTTTCATATGTTCTCATTAAATCAATAAAACGTCTGGCTATTTTTTTTGAATTTGATCTATTAACAATCTCCTGTTCAACTCCACATAATTCTGGAAATTCAGATAGAATTGATGATCCACCTAAAAAACAAATAATATCAGAAACCCTACCAATTGTTGGATTTGATGAAATTCCTGAAAACCCGTCAGATCCACCACATTCTAATCCTACAACAAGTTTTGAAATAGAAACAGGGGTTCTGACTAGATTATTTGCTTTTTTAATTTCGATCATAGATTCTTTAATAATATTTTTAATCAAATCTTTTTTATTACCTGTACTTTGTTGATTAAAAAAAAGTAATGGTTTATTAAAATTTGGATTGATAGAATAAAGATATTTTTTAAAAACCTCAACTTGAAGATGTTCACATCCTAAACTAAGAATTGAAGCCCCTGCAACATTTGGATTATTAACGTATCCAGCCAAAAGTCTACCCAAAGTAGCAGAGTCTTGCCTAGTCTCTCCACAACCACCAGAATGGGTGATAAATTTTACATCAATATTTTCAAACTTTTTGGATTTAGATTTTGTCGAATGGTCAAAATGGATATCCGTAGAATTATTTTCATTAATTAGATCTCTCAAAAAAAGCTGTTGTTCGCTAACTTTTTCCTCATAAAATTCCTTCATAAAGATATCTTTTAAGGTTTCTATATTTTTATTTTGACAGAAAACAAGAGGAAAAAACAACCAGTTATTTTCAGTTCCAACTTGATCTCCTCGATTATAACCTAAAAAAGTTTTATCCTTATATTTCTCAGTATTAAAATTAAGATTTAAAGACTTTGAATTATTAAATTTTATTTCACCTTCAATGTGATGTGCAACATTTGAAGTTGAAATTAAGTCACCTTTATATATATCTTCTTTGGCGATTCCAACAATAACTCCATAAAAAATAACATTACAACCTTTAGAAATTTTTTCTAATGAAAATTTATGTTTTTGAGGTATAAAGTGGTTTAAATTAATAGTTTTATTATCAATATTAACTTCACCAATTTTAAGGTCATTTAATGCAACAGCGACATTGTCATTTTGATTGATTTTTAAAGTGGAATGCTTTATCATTGATTATCCAAATTTGAAAGAAGAATGTTTGGAGATAATTCAAAGCACTCTAAATGAAAAAATTTAATTGAAGAAAGCAAATGATCAAAAATATCGGACATTATATGCTCGTATTTTTTCCAATCTTTATCTTTACTAAAAACATAGACTTCAAGTGGAACACCCTGTGATGTAGGTCTTAATTGTCTACACATAATCATCATTTGCTTATTAACCATTGGATGTTGCTCTAAATATGTTTCGGTGTATCTTCTAAATAGTCCAATATTGGTAATATTTCTTCCATTAATTAA
>TARA_B100001778_G_scaffold178964_1_pt1 | contig 13704 bp, 12 predicted proteins | sample TARA_B100001778 | Tara Oceans TARA_B100001778 (sample SAMEA2623826) | marine metagenome | biome: marine biome (ENVO:00000447); feature: deep chlorophyll maximum layer (ENVO:xxxxxxxx); material: "saline water (ENVO:00002010), including plankton (ENVO:xxxxxxxx)" | depth 40 m
ACCTATTTTTTTGTCTTCGGGACCACCTATTAATAGTATTGGCATATTAAGCTTTGAGATTACCTCAGTAATTTGAGTACAAGATAATTTTTTATGCTCATGAGTTCCACCTATACACCATGTAATATACTCTTGCTTAGTATTGAATTCCACATTAGGAGAACCATTTATAAAATAATCTATTCCCTTATTATCATTAACAACATTTAGTTTTTTTATGGTGTTAAAATATCGATCAACTACATGGTTTTTTAGCAAGTCAACCCCAAAATTTATGAGTAGATGTCTTTTGAAATTGCTTTTGAAATAAACATGATTATTTACTTTTAACGCTGTTCGTATTTTAAGTGATCTTAAGTTATTTTGAAGGTCAACAACATGGTCATAATTATTCGATTGTAAAATCTGAATAAGTTTTTTATTAACGTCATTTAGAGTATGAATGTCATTTATGTAAGGGTTTGAAACGAGAAGCGACGCAAAACTTTTTTTTGTTAGAAAATCGATATCAGCGTTAAGTTGGTGTTTTAAACATCGAATAATTGGAGTGGTTAAAATGATATCTCCAATAGAGCTATATCTAATAATTAATATTTTAAGTTTTTCCGACACTATAAAAGCGTAAAATTATATAAATATTCTTTTGATTTTAAGTATTTCTTTCTAAGGCTTTTTCCGCCACAAAGTTATTATATTTACACCCATAAATTTTACGCATGGCACAGAATTTAAGTGAACAAGAACTTCAAAGAAGAGAAAAGTTAGATAGATTAAAAGCTTTAGGTATTGAACCTTATCCAGCGGCTGAATTTAAAGTTGATTGTTCAGCTGAAGATATTTTAAAAAATTATGAAAGCAATAAAACGCTTTATAAAGCAGTTAGTTTTGCCGGAAGAATTATGCGCAGAAGAATGCAAGGAAAGGCAGCATTTGTTGAAATGCAAGATGTTTCTGCAAGAATTCAAGTGTACTTTAACCGTGATGAAATTTGTCCTGGTGAAGATAAAACCATGTACAATGAAGTATTTAAGAAACTTGTTGACACTGGTGATATTATTGGTATTAAAGGATATGTTTTCACTACTCAAGTTGGAGAAATCACGATTCATGCCAATGAGTTTGTACTCTTAACAAAATCCGTTAAGCCTCTACCACAGCCAGTTATTGATGCTGATGGTAAAGTACATGATGCATTTTCTGATCCCGAACAAAAGTATCGTCAACGTTATGTTGATTTAAATGTGAATCCTGAAGTAAGAGAAACTTTTGTTCAGAGAAGTCAATTGGTAAATACTATGAGGAGTTTTTTGTCGGATAAGGGATATCTTGAGGTAGAAACTCCAATTTTACAACCAATTTACGGAGGAGCTGCAGCTCGTCCATTTAAAACACATCATAATACTTTAGATATGACGTTGTACTTGCGTATTGCAAATGAGTTGTATCTGAAAAAATTAATTGTTGGTGGCTTTGATGGTGTGTTTGAATTTGCAAAAGATTTTCGAAACGAAGGAATGAGTCGTTTTCACAATCCTGAGTTCACGCAAATGGAACTTTATGTGGCCTATAAGGACTATAACTGGATGATGGATATGGTAGAAGAGATGGTTGAAAAAATAGCTTTAGCACTTCATGGCAACACTATGGTACAGGTTGGTGAGAATAAAATTAATTTTGCTCGGCCCTGGAAGCGATATACTATGTTCGAAGCTATTGAGGAGTATACGGGTATTGATATTTCAAAAATGGATGAAGTTCAACTAAGAACTACAGCTGAAAAATTGGATGTGCCTGTTGATGATACAATGGGAAAAGGAAAATTAATTGATGAGATTTTTGGTGAAAAATGTGAGGGTCTACTTATACAGCCTACATTCATTACTGATTATCCAGTTGAAATGTCACCTTTAGCAAAAAAACATCGAGAAAAAGAGGGATTAGTAGAGCGTTTTGAATGCATTTGTAATGGTAAAGAAATTTGTAATGCATACTCGGAGTTGAATGACCCTATTGATCAAAGAAAACGTTTCGAAGGACAATTGGAGCTTGGGAAGAGGGGAGACGATGAAGCTATGGTTTTGGATGAGGACTTTTTGAGGTCTATAGAATATGGTATGCCACCTACGGCAGGTTTAGGTATTGGAATTGATCGTTTAACAATGATCATGACCAATTCAAATTCTATTCAAGACGTACTGTTTTTTCCTCAAATGAAGCCAGAAAAGAAAGGCCCTGAATTGGGGGAAAATGAGAAGTTGATTTTTGACATTATCAAAAAGGAGTCAAAAATGGAACTAGGAGATTTAAAATCTCAGGTGGATTTAAGCAATAAAAAATGGGATAAGGCTATAAAAGGATTAGCTACTCATGGATTAACAAAGGTGAATAAAACCGATGATGGCTTGTTCATTGAGCTTATCGGATAATATTTTTTATACTTGCCATTTTTTAGCCTTATCTAAATGTTATGTTGTCAGATTCAAAAATAGCGATATTAGGTGGTGGAAGCTGGGCAACAGCACTCACCAAAATTATACTCAATAACGTGGAGAAAATAAATTGGTGGGTTAGGCGAGAGGAAACTGCAGAGCATATTCGTAATTTTGGTCATAATCCTAATTATATTTCGTCTATTGAATTTGATAAATCAAAATTAAATGTTTCCACCAATCTAAAAGAAACCATTACAAATTCTGATGTTATTTTTTTAGTTATTCCCTCTGCATTTCTTCACGCTGAGTTCTTAAATGCTAAAATCACTGCTGAAGATTTAAAGGATAAAATTATAGTATCAGCAATTAAAGGTATTATTCCTGAATTCACTTTAATTCCAGCGGCATATTTAAATGATCAGTTTGGTGTAGAATATAATAATATGGCTATTGTTGCCGGTCCATGTCATGCTGAAGAAGTCGCCCATGAAAGATTATCTTATTTAACTATAGCAACTCCGACTCGTGGAAGGGCATATGCAATAGCTGATTTATTAAAGTGTAGGTATATTAATGTAAATAGAAACGATGATTTAGTGGGTACTGAGTACAGTGCAATAATGAAAAATGTTTATTCTATAGCTGCTGGAATTTGTTTTGGTATTGGATATGGAGATAACTTCATGGCAGTCCTTATTTCCAATGCCATTCGTGAAACAGAGCAGTTCGTAGATTGTGTGTACCCAAAGCATCGAGATGTTAAAACATCAGCTTATTTAGGGGATTTGTTAGTAACTGCGTATTCACAATATTCGAGAAATCGAACTTTTGGAAATATGATTGGTAAGGGGTATTCAGTTAAATTTGCAAAATTAGAAATGAAGATGGTCGCTGAAGGGTATTATGCATCCAAATGTGTAAATGATATTCAAAAAAAGTTTGATTTGAATCTTCCGATAGCTGATGCTGTTTACCAGTGCTTATACAAAGGAAAGAATCCTAAAAAAACGTTTAAGGCAATACAAGGTCTCTTGAAATAAAGAATCTAAAAAGTTTTTATTTAAGTATTTTCTTTGGTTTACCTGCGAGAAAATCTTTGTGGTAAGAGGGTTCGAAATAAGCTACATCTTCAAAATCCTTGTTTATAAATTTTCTCCAAGCTAGTGGTATGAGGTTTTTTGCTGAGGTTTTTGGTTCTGGTAAATAGATCCAAGAGGAATTTAAATAATCTTGTGCTTTCTCAGCTCCGTCTCCAAAATAATATACGTTTTCTGAATGTAATTCATCAAAAGGTTCTTCATCCAAAACTCTAGAATGAACCGTTTTTATTTCTTTTCCCTTATGATGAATTGAACAAAACACTTCGATTCTTCTTGCATCAATCATAGGGATCAATACAGCACCTTTTTCAACATTATGCACAACAGAATTAGCCATTGCGGTAAGGGTGTCAACTGCAATTAAAGGAATATTCAGTCCGTAACATAAACCTTTAGCAGCAGAGACACCTATCCTTAAACCGGTATAAGACCCAGGCCCTTTTGAGACCGATATTGCATTCAAATCACTTGCCCTAATACTCGCTTTTTCCAAGCATTCTTCAATGAAAAGATGCAGTTTTTCACTATGTGCTAATCCATCGGAATCCAACTCTACAAGTTGAATTAAGGCATCATCTTTGCTCAAGCCTATTGAGCAAATTTTTGTTGTTGAATCTATGTGGAGAATGTAACTCAATTAAACTAAGTTGATTAAATGATAGTTCTTTTTGCCGTTTTGCACCAATATGTAAACACCTTGAATAATATCTGCTGAAGAAATCGTTTTAGAATCTTGAACTTTAGTTTTGTTTATAGCCACTGCATTGTTTTTGATTGCTCTCCTAGCTTCACCTTTAGAAGAAAAGATAGATGCATGTTCCGATAGCAAGTCAATGATTCCAATTTCATTTGTAATAGTTTCTTTTGAGACGTCGTGTTTAGGGACTTCATTTCCAATTGATTCCAAAGCGCCTTTTGATAATTCCCGAACATTTTCCTCTGTTGTTTTCCCAAAAAGAATTTCAGAGGCAGCTTTCGCATTTTCTAAAGCTTCTTGAGAGTGAACGGTAATGGTAATGTCTTCAGCTAGTGCGTTTTGTATTATTCTAGTATGAGGTGCTTCGTTATGTTTACTTGCCAACTCTTTAATTTCGTTTTCACTTTTCATAGTGAAAATTTTAATGGATTTTAGAGCGTCTTCATCCGATTGATTCAACCAGAATTGGTAGAATTTATAAGGTGAAGTTTTTTCTGGGTCTAACCATATATTACCGCCTTCTGATTTTCCAAATTTAGAACCATCTGCTTTTGTAATTAAAGGGCAGGTTAGAGCAAATGCTTCACCTTCTCCTAGTCTTCTGATGAATTCAGTTCCTGTCGTGATATTTCCCCATTGATCAGAACCGCCCATTTGAAGTTTACAATTCTTCTCTTTTTTTAAATGGTAAAAGTCATATCCTTGAATTAATTGGTAGGAAAATTCGGTGAAAGAAATACCCGTTTCTAGTCTCTTTTTTACGGAATCTTTACTCATCATGTAATTTACAGTTAAGTGCTTTCCTGCGTCTCTTAAAAAGTCTAATAAAGAGAATTCTTTGAACCAGTCGTAATTGTTTACAATTTCCGCTGAGTTTTCACCACAATTAAAATCTAAAAATGATTCTAATTGGGCTTTTACTCCCTGTAAATTTTGCTGCAGCGCTTCTTCTGTAAGAAATTTTCTTTCTTCAGATTTGCCAGAAGGATCCCCAACCATACCAGTTGCTCCACCCACCAAAGCTAAAGGCTTATGACCTGAATTTTGTAAGTGTTTTAGCATCATAATAGACACTAAATTGCCAATGTGAAGAGAATCAGCTGTAGGATCAAATCCAATGTATGCTGTAGTTGTTTCTTTTTCTAATTGTTCTTCTGTTCCAGGCATGATGTCATGAATCATTCCTCTCCATTGTAATTCGCTTACAAAACTCATACTAAAAAAATTTGTAGCAAATTTAAGATATTTCATCAAGCTAAGGCTTATTATACCTAATTTTACTCTATGATTTTAGTTACTGGAGGAACAGGCTTGGTAGGTACCCATTTGTTAATGGACTTGCTTGAGGACGAAACTCCAATTCGAGCAATTTATCGATCTGATGAGGCATTAGAAAAGGTGCGTAAAATTTTTGCTTTTTACAATATTAAATGGGAGCAAACTCTACATAAAATTGAATGGATTAAATCCGATTTGTTAAATACAGAGGTTTTGATTGATGCTTTTAAAAATGTTGAATATGTTTACCATTGCGCTGCCATGGTGTCATTCAATAAAGCCGATAAAACGAAATTGTTTAAGGTGAACATTGAAGGAACCGCTAATGTTGTTAATTTAAGCTTAGCATGTGGGGTGCAAAAGTTTTGTCACGTAAGTTCAACGGCAACAATAGGAAAGTCGAAAAAAGATGGAATTAGACATGAGGATTGTATTTGGGAAAATGATGGCTCTTTTTCAAATTATTCGATTTCAAAATATTTTTCTGAGATGGAAGTTTGGAGAGGAAGTGAGGAAGGTTTGAATGTTGTCATTGTAAACCCATCAATCATAATTGGGCCTGGAGATTGGATGCAGTCAAGTTCAAATTTATTTCTTAAGGTTTGGAATGGGTTGAAGTATTATTCAAAAGGTGTCAATGCATTTGTTGATGTAAGGGATGTTTCAAAAGCAATGGTTGAATTAATGAAAAGTCCCATAACATCTGAACGTTTTTTAATAATAGGTGAAAACTTAACTTTTCAAGAGTTGTTTAATGAAATTGCAACTTCTCTCGGTAAACGTATACCCTCTATTGAGGTTAAACGTTGGATGGCGAGTTTGATATGGAGAATAGAGGCGTTACGGTCTTTTTTGTTTGGTTCAGAACCTTTAGTTACTAAAGAATCAGCTAAAAGTGCCTTAAGCGTAGTGAAATATTCAAATAACAAGATTAAAGCTCAATTGGATTTTGAAATCACTCCTATAAAACAGGCGATTATGCATACTAGTAAAATCTTTTTAAAAGATTATTCAGCATGATTTTTTTCTAATTTTTCAATGAGTTTAGCTTCTACTTTCTGATAGAGCGCTTTATGTTCTTCTGGCCTTTGTGAATAGTAATTGATTGTAGAGTCGAATCTAGCTCGTTCAACTTTATATTTAAGAAGAATACTATTGTAGTGTTGGTGTCGAACAAAATTGTTTCTATTGTTACTGATTACGCCTTGCTTTGAAGCTGCATCAAAAACGTGAAAATCACAAAGCATTGGAATTAATTCTTCTTGTGGGACTATATATTTATTAAATTCTTTTCTTGAGCAAGAAAGGAAAAGTGCCGAAATTAAAGCAGTTTTTAAAATTTTTTTCATGTTAATTGATGCATCAAATATAATAATTGAGTTTATTGAAGAGTAGAAAATGATGTTTAATTTGTTAACTAAAATTTTAATACTAATTTTAAGGCGGTTTGAAACTTAAAAAGCAGCCCCACGTAAAAAGCACATAGTTTTTAATTTTAAATAAATAAACTTTGGTACGGGTTTTGTTTAGTAAAAGAGTACCAACTTAAAAATTATAAAAATGGAAAGAATAGCACTAATTACCTTATTATTTATTGGAGGTTTCGTTATAAATGCAAACGCTCAATGTGTTAAAGGTAATTGTTTTAATGGCAGCGGTACATGGAAGTTTGCTAACGGTGATAAGTACGAAGGTCAATGGGTTGACTCCAAAATGCATGGATTTGGTAAATATGAGTTTGCTAATGGAGACAGATATAATGGAGATTTTCATGACAATAAAAGAGACGGGTCAGGAACTTACGTGTGGAAAGATAAAGGGATTTATAAAGGTCAGTGGAAAGCGGATAAGAGAGAGGGTTCAGGAACTTTTAAGTGGACAAACAGTGCTACTTATATAGGTTTTTGGCGAGATGATCAAATAATTGACATGGACGTAAATACAGTTACTGATACACAAGAAAGACCTACATTTGGAAATTAAATTGCTCTAAAATAATTTTAAAGGCCTCAACAAAATGTTGAGGCCTTTTTTATTTAAGTAAATAAAACATAAAAAAAGGCTAATCAAAATGATTAGCCTTTTTAGATACTATTTTAAATGTATTTTATCTTTCTGATTTTGCAGTTTTATTGAGGACACTTAACCAGTATATAAAAAGGAGAAACATCACGATTAAGAAAAAGTAGTTGGCAGCCCAGCCAATCATTGGCAAAACTTCAAAAGTGCTATAAAAAAGATCTTTTAAAAAATATACAATACCGTTAATACTCATCTTAAACAATTTATACAAATATAATGGTAATAATATTATTATCCGAATTTGAAACTCATATTTAATATCCGATAAGAATATTCCTACTTTTGGTATATGTTGATTGCTCAAACAAAAAGTACAAATCCAATTTCATCTATTTTTTTAATTTCTTTTTTTTGGTTAATGAATCTGGGCTTAAGCTTTAGAGAGGCTTATATTAACTTTCCAACTTGGTCTGATTTACCTTTGACAGAATTAATTATAGCCCAAATATTTATTTTAGCAACTTCAATATTCCTAAATAAGACGCTTCGACAAAATAAATTAGTTGGTGTTGGTGATGCTTTATCTGGTGTACTTTTCTTAGTGTTTATAATGGGAATTAATAATGTGCACCAATATTACAGAGAATTCATTAGTTTGTTTTTAATTACGTTGGGTAATCATCAATTAATTGGCCTTTATAATGTGAAAAAGAACTATTTAAAAGAATTTGAAATTGGTATTTTGTTTGGATTATCAGTGGTAATTTCTCCAAATTTATTTTTGATTATTAGTATGATTTTTGTTGGTGTTACTATTGTAGTTCCTTTCACTTGGAGAGATTTTATCGTTCCGTTATTGGGTTTTTTTTGGGTTTTAGTTGCAAAATTATCTTTATTTTTTCTTCTGGGTATTTGGGATTTTAATATACTGTATAGCCTTTATTTTTCTGTACCAGAATTAAAAGGCGATTTCGATTTCAATCATATTTTACTGTTGTTGTTGTGTTTGTTTGAGTTTGTTCTTTTTTATAGGGTATTTTCAATTTTATCCAAAAGAAGTATAAGAGAAAGGGTTTTTTATTGGCTATGGCTATGGACGTTCATTTTTTTCTTTTTATCATTATTGCTTTTTCAAGAATCTTTTGATGAATTTATACTGATTGCTTTATTAGGCTTGCCGTGTTCAATTTTTAGTGTTGAATACTTTATTAAAAAAGGAAAATTAAGAGGATATTGGAAAAAAGAGATTCTAATTTATTTATTTATTATCATTCAATTCTCTTTAAGAATCTACTGAATTGACTTCAGATAAAACAAAATACCTTGGGTCGTCAATATTGTTCTCAATAACTTCTGTTAGAACAGGATTAGCTTTTAATAATATATCCTTACAGTCCTGACTTAGATGAGTTAGTTTTATTTTCTTGCCTGCTTTTTGGTACTTAGTAATCAATACTTCAAGGGCTTCAATTCCTGAATGATCGGATACTTTTGATTCAATGAAATCAATTTCTATTCTTTCAGGATCATTCTGCACATCAAATTTTTCACTAAACGCTGTAATGGATCCAAAAAACAAAGGCCCCCATATTTCATATACTTTAGTTCCATCTTCTTTGAATGATTTCCTCGCTCGAATTCTTTTGGCATTTTCCCAAGCAAACATCAAAGCAGAAACAATTATACCGCTAATAACAGCTACAGCTAAGTCTTGAATAACTGTAATTGTAGTCACTAATACAATAACAAATGCATCGGTTTTAGGGACAGTGACTAAAGTTTTAAAACTTTTCCAAGCGAAAGTTCCTATTACAACCATAAACATTACCCCTACAAGTGCAGCAATTGGGATGATTTCAATTAAATCTGAAAGCCAAAGTATAAAAGATAATAAACCCAGAGCAGCAATAATTCCTGATGCTCTTCCTCTTCCTCCTGAAGTAACATTTATCATTGATTGACCAATCATAGCGCAACCCCCCATTCCTCCAAAAAATCCGTTAACTATATTGGCCAAACCTTGCCCTAAACTTTCTCTATTTCCAGAACCTTTTGTTTCGGTAATTTCATCTACCAATTGTAAGGTCATTAATGATTCAATTAAACCAACAGCGGCAAGTATGAAGGCATATGGTCCAATAAACCATAATGTTTCCCATGAAAATAAAGTGTCAAAATGACCAGTGAACGGAACATTAAAAGTTGGCAAAACTCCTTTTAGCGTTGCTGCGGGGTCCTCTGATTGAAGGAAAGAGAGAACTGTTTCGGTTTCAATTCCACCAAAGGCAACGATTGATGTGACGACAACGATTGCAACTAAACCAGCGGGAATCGCTTTGGTTAGTTTTGGCAAAAGCCACATAATAACCATAGTCAGAGCTATTAAAAGCACCATTGGAATCATTTCTGAATAGGGAAGCCAATCACCATCTTTGGTTTTTAACATTCCGAACTGAGCGTAACAAATCACAATTGCTAATCCATTCACAAACCCCATCATTACGGGATGTGGGATTAAGCGAACTAATTTCCCAAGTTTTACTGCTCCAAATATTACTTGAATTACTCCCATGAGAATTAGTGTAGCAAAAAGGTATTGTAAAGCTGGATTTTCCATTCCTGAAGGAGCGTGATCTGGGACTGCTTGAATCAACTTAACCATTACAACAGCCAGTGCCCCTGTAGCCCCTGAAATCATTCCTGGTCTTCCGCCAAAAATTGCAGTGATTAATCCTACCATAAAAGCACCGTAAAGCCCTACTATTGGGTCTATTTTTGCAATAAAAGAAAAAGCAATCGCTTCTGGCACTAAGGCAAGAGCTACGGTAATTCCTGATAAAGCATCGTCTTTTAAATTTCCGCTAGATTTTTTAATCCACTGAACCATATATTTGATTTGAAGCCGGCAAAGTTACGGTTTTAGATTCCGGTATCAAATTTTAGTAATGAATTACCCGGCCCAGCCATCCCTATCAAGGCTTCTAAATTGAATTGCTTCAGCAATATGGTTCGTTTCTATATTCTTGAATCCATCTAAATCAGCAATTGTCCTTGAAACTTTTAATATACGATTGTACGCTCTCGCCGATAAGTCAAGTTTGTTCATTGCGTTTTTGAGTAATGATTTACATTCTTTACTTAGCAAACAGGAATTTTCAAGTTGTGAAGAATTCATTTGAGCATTAGAGTGTATTTTTTTGGAGTGCTTATACCTGCTAGTTTGAATTTCTCGAGCTTTGATTACTCGCTCTCTAATTAAAGTGCTTTTTTCACCAGGTTTGGAATTAGAAAGTTCGTCAAATGAAACAGGTGTTACTTCAACATGTAGATCTATTCTATCCAATAGGGGTCCAGAAATTTTATTTAGGTATTTTTGAACGGAACCACCAGGACAAATACATTCTTTATCCGGATGATTATAATATCCACAAGGACATGGATTCATACTTGCAACAAGCATTAAACTCGCTGGGTAATTCACTGAAAATTTGGCTCTGGAAATTGAAACATGCCTATCCTCTAAAGGCTGTCGAAGTACTTCTAAAACAGTTCGTTTAAATTCTGGTAACTCATCTAGAAATAAAACACCGTTATGTGCCATTGAAACTTCTCCAGGTTGGGGATTTGTACCTCCTCCAATTAGTGCTACATCTGAAATAGTGTGATGAGGGCTTCTAAAAGGCCTTTGTGCTACTAATCCATGCTTACTCCCTAATTTTCCAGCTACTGAATGTATTTTTGTTGTTTCAAGGGCTTCATGAAGCGTCATTGGTGGCAAAATTGATGAGAACCTTTTAGCAAGCATAGTTTTTCCAGCGCCTGGTGGTCCAATTAATATCAAATTATGCCCCCCAGCTGCTGCAATCTCCATGGCTCTTTTGATGTTCTCCTGTCCTTTTACATCTGCAAAATCAAAGTCAGGATTATCTAGGTTTTCTAAAAATTGTTTTCTTGTATTTATGCGTACAGGTTCCATTTTTTTTGAATCATTACAAAAATCAATTACTTCAGTAATGGTTTGAAAACCGTAAACTTCTATCTCACTCACGATTGCGGCTTCTTTGGCGTTTTCTAAGGGTAAAATAATGCCTTTAAAACCTAGTTTTTTTGCAAGTATAGCAATTGGAAGAGATCCTTTTATAGGTTGAATTTTACCATCAAGTGACAATTCTCCCATCATTAAAAATTCTTTGAGCTTTTCCTTCTTAATTTGATCGGTTGCTCCTAGTATTCCAATAGCTATTGGTAAATCATACACTGCTCCTTCTTTTTTTAAATCCGCTGGAGCCATGTTTACAACTGTTTTTTTCTTAGGGCTATAAAAATTTGTATTTTTCAAAGCGGTATCTATTCTAATTTTGGCTTCCTGAACAGCTTTGTCTGGCAAGCCTACTAGATAAAAGTCTTTTCCTTTTGAAACAGATACTTCAATTGTAATTAATGTTGCATCAACACCATGAACTGCTCCCCCAAATGTTTTAACCAGCATAAAAAATAGATTTATAGTAAATCTATTGTATGGTAAATATTAACGATCGATTATTAAAGGGTATATCCAATTAATAGAGTAGTATTTTTAAAATTGGTTAATATTGCCAATAATTTGTTAATTTTAAAGGCTGAATTGGTAAATCCTTTTTGGCAAGCCTTTTGTAAAAGGGGAGCTAAACTAAAAATAAAGTACAATGAAAAAACTAGTGTTTGGATTGATGTTGTCTATTTTCTCAATAAGTGTTTTTGCTGGAGATGGAGATAGTGAGAATTGTTATGAAGCTTACAATAAAAAATTTGCTGAAAGAGGAGCAAATAATGTGAAGGACGGATGGTATGAAAATGTTGTTATTACATTTCGTCAAGGTAATGAAGCAGATTGTTTTTTAGGTAAAGTTCAAGTTGAAAAAGGAGAGGTAAGCCAAATGTATTTGAAAAATGTTGATGGTACCTATCAGATTTTTACAAAAAAATGGAAGCATGAGGAAAAAGCAACCATTTCAAACGGAATTTCAAAGTCGAGATCAACAATTGATGGTGAAGTTGTAAATGTAATATTTACATCATCAATTAAACCACCTAAAAAGAAAATTGCAGCCGCTCCAAGTCCTGACGATTTGTAAGCATAAAAGGTTGAAAAATAAAAAAGGGTCTTGTTTAACAAGACCCTTTTTTAGTCTATAAATATTTTTTCTATTTCATTGTACTCATCAATCCTACGGTCCCTTAAGAAAGGCCAATTCCTTCGAACTGTTTCAGATTGGCTCATTATAATTTTTGTTATTGCAGATTCTTCTTGTTCGCTAGCTTGATAAATAATTTCTCCTTGTGGTCCGCAAATAAAACTATTTCCCCAAAAATGAATTTTACTTGTAGAATTTTTTGCGCATTCAACTCCTGATCGATTCACGCATATTAAAGGAATTCCATTTGCTATAGCGTGTGATTTTTGAATTGTTTTCCAAGAGTTAAGTTGTTTTTCTCGCTCTTCTAAACTGTCATTTTCATCAAATCCTATTGCTGTGGGGTAAATTAAAATTTCAGCACCTTTTAATGCCATTATACGAGCAGCTTCAGGGTACCATTGATCCCAACAAATAAGAATTCCTAATGTGCCTATTGATGTTTTGATAGGTTTGAACCCAAGATCTCCTGGTGTGAAATAAAACTTTTCATAATAGCCAGGATCATCGGGTATATGCATTTTTCGATACATTCCAGCTGTTGAACCATCCTTATCAAAAACTACGGCAGTATTGTGGTATAATCCAGTAGTTCGTTTTTCAAATAATGAGGAAACAATAACAATATTGTTCTTTTTTGCTAATTGGGAATAAAATTGCGTTGCTTGACCTGGTAATTTTTGTGCTAAATTAAATTGTTGAATATCTTCTGTTTGGCAAAAGTAAAGGCAGTCATGAAGTTCTTGAAGAACAACTAAATCGATATTTTTGTCTACCAGTTCTTTTATTTTAGCTTCTATTTTTAATTGGTTTTCGTGCTGATTATCCTGACACGTCATTTGAATTGTACCAACGTTTAATTCATTTTTCATTCACACAAAGATAAGTTTAAAACATTTTTGGGTACTTGCATGGTTATGCAATGAAGTGAGCCGTTTTGTTTAATGATTTCTATGCAGTTTATTCCAACTACTGTTCTGGTTGGAAATAACTTTTGTAAA
>TARA_B100001778_G_scaffold334944_1_pt1 | contig 13547 bp, 17 predicted proteins | sample TARA_B100001778 | Tara Oceans TARA_B100001778 (sample SAMEA2623826) | marine metagenome | biome: marine biome (ENVO:00000447); feature: deep chlorophyll maximum layer (ENVO:xxxxxxxx); material: "saline water (ENVO:00002010), including plankton (ENVO:xxxxxxxx)" | depth 40 m
TTATGTTTACCCTGAAGGTAGTGGGTTTAATTGGGTGCAGAAATGTGATCCTAATCACGAAGGATATCTGCCAGGTGGTAAGGTATCCTAAATACATATGTGCATGTATAATTAAATGGCCAACTGGTATCAAGATCAACTAACTAATAAGAATTTTCTATCTCCTATTGGATTTGTGTTCTTACTAGAGAAAGCTCAGAAGACATCTTTCTTATGTCAGAAAGCAACTATGCCAACAATTACACTAGGTAATGTTGACATTCCTACTGCTGGTATGGTTCCTATTCCTGTAGAAGGTAATATTGTTTATGGTGATTTAGATATTGAATTCATTGTAGATGAAGACCTACGAAACTACATGGAAATTCATAACTGGATAAGAGCATTAGGAACACCTCAGAATTATGGGGAAAGAAAAGCATGGGAGAATTTAAATTCTACACCAGGAACAAATGATCCTAGATTTAGTGATGCCACTTTACAAGTACTAAACAATAATAACATTGCAAACTTTGATGTGTTATTCAAATCACTGTGGCCAACTAGTTTAAGTTCCTTACCATTTGATGTTACAGGAAGTGACACTAGTTATTTTACAGCGAGTGCAACCTTTAAATACATATTATTTGAAGTGAGAAACGTATCTAGTATGACTAGGAGGTAACTATGTGGAACTTAAACATTAAACTACCATTTGAAAAACTTGCTGAATGGGAAAAACCATTAATTAAAAAATTTAAAGACAAGTTTAATCTGTCTGAATACCAATTACTTTGGATATCTTTCGGTAAGGGGCTTTTGATAGGTGCAATTCTCCTTTGAAAAACAGTTTGGAACTGGTGTAGACCCTTGGTATGCTCAAGCAAAGAGGTGGGCAAAGAAGCAACGATTCCCAATTAACCATCTAGCCTTGGGTTTGGTAGCATGGTTGACAAAAGTCTGGATCGATGCTAAGATATATAACACCATGAGGTCTGTCGATAGGCAGGCTAAATCCATTGTACAGGATTGGGAGGAACAGGATGACAGATCAAACACACGACACATCGTGGAGAAAGGAGTATTTGGGGATGAAGGCTGGTCTATCGAAATATCAAATCGGTCTTTTGGAGAACGGACCCCAACAACTAGCACAGGCATGGATACTGGGAGCGATGCATCAGGACTACAAAAAGATGAAGGGAATCAAGGAAGATTACCCTAAAGAAAACAAAGGACAATTACAATCTTCATTAAAGGATTTTTTCGCTAAAACAAAAGACCAAGGTATATAATGAATCTTGAACAACTTCAAGACCAATGGAAAGAGGACAGTGTAATTGATACTGACCTCTACTGTGAAGAGTCTATTAAAATACCTCAATTACATATGAGGTATATGGAATATTATAATACATTCTCTCTGATGAAGAAAGAACGTGAGAGTGAAATGAAAGGATTGATTAAAGAGAAATGGATATATTATAAAGGTAAAGCACCTTCTACTATCTACAAAGAGTTACCATTTGATTTAAAATTAACAGATAAGAAAGAAGTTGAAATGTTTATTGGTGCTGATGAGGAAGTCAGAAAACTTCAGTACAAGATAGACTACATAGATCAGGTCTTATATTTCCTTGATAGTATTTTACGAATGATAAACAATCGTAATTTTCAAATCAAAAATGCAATTGACTGGGAAAAATTTAAAAATGGTTTGTGATGCGTTACGGTTCTCCCTACAAGATAATTAATTTCGATACCCGTTCAATGAATAAAATCAGACGGGCAATCAATAGTATTAAAAGAGAATGGGAAACTGGTGTAGTACCCGAAGCAAAAGGTAGGGTTATGAGAAAGTCTGAGGTAACTTGGATTAATGATGAAATTGTTAATGGTTTACTATTAGAAGCATGTGACTATTGTAATAATGGTAACTGGGATTTAGATATTAAAGGTGTAGAACCTGTTCAGTTTGGTATCTATCCTGAAGGTGGTTTCTATGACTGGCATGTTGATCAACACAATGCTAGACTTGATCAAACAAGAAAAATAAGTATGTCCCTATTCCTCAATGAAGACTACGAGGGAGGGGATTTTGATTTGGAGCTATATAAACCAGGGACTGAAGAAAGATACGAGAGTTTTAAACTCGAATCTGGAACTGCTATATTTTTCCAATCGGATCAATGGCATAGAGTACGTCCTGTCACCTCTGGTGTGAGAAAGTCAATTGTAGCATGGTTTTATGGACCTCCTTATTCGTAAGAAGAATGAAGTTTATTTAAAAGTTGAAGCAGAACCTCATATAAATTATGAACTCGCAGATTTTTTTACCTTTGAGGTAGAGTCTGCGAAGTATATGCAGAAAACTAACAGGTATAGAGGGTGGGATGGAAAGATCCGTTTATATTCCCCTGCCACTGGAGAAATATATTGTGGTCTTGTAAGTTATCTTACTGACTGGGCAAAGAAGAAGGGATATAACTACGAGATTGAGGAGTCGGAAGATTTTGGAACTCCTGCCGAAGAGAATCAATTGATAACTCCTCAAGGGGTTGCTGAGTTTGTGAAGGCTTTAGCTCTTCCCGTAAAGATGAGGGACTACCAATACCGAGCAGTATACGAATCCCTAAGATACAACAGAAGGCTCCTATTGTCCCCAACTGCAAGCGGGAAATCCTTAATGATTTATTCATTAGTACGTTTTCATGTAAATGTTAAAAGAAATGTGCTAATAGTAGTTCCTACTACTAGTCTGGTAGAGCAGATGTATAAAGACTTTGAGGAATATGGATGGTTGGCATCCAAACACTGCCACAAAATATATGCGGGGCAAGAAAAATACACTGATCATGATGTGGTAATTTCCACTTGGCAATCTATCTACAAGGAACCTAACAAGTTTTTTTCTAGGTTCGATGTAGTCATCGGTGACGAGGCACACCTTTTCAAAGCTAAGTCTCTGACTACGTTGATGTCTAAGTTGCATGACTGTAAGTACCGTATAGGTTTTACTGGAACGTTAGATGGTGCTAACGTTAATCAATTAGTTTTAGAAGGTGTCTTTGGTAGATGTTCTAAGGTTACTAGAACCAATGAGTTAATGGAACAAGGTCATGTGGCTAAACTCAAAGTAAAAATTATTTTACTTAAACATAAAGAACAACTGTTTGATGGTTACCAAGATGAGATTGATTATCTGATAGAACATGATGTAAGAAATAATTTTATTAAAAATCTCACACTGGATCTTAAGGGAAACACACTAGTGCTATTTAACTACGTCGAACGACATGGAATTCCTCTGTATGAATTGATAAATAGTAATACAGATAATTCTGTATACCTTGTTCATGGTGGTGTGGATGTAAATGATCGGGAGGATATTAGATTCCTAACTGAAAAATCAGACAATGCTATTATTATAGCATCCTACGGTACCTTCTCAACAGGTATAAACATTCGTAATTTACACAATGTTATCTTTGCTAGTCCTTCTAAATCTCGCATTCGTAATTTACAGTCTATTGGACGAGTATTGCGGAAGGGAGACAATAAATCAAAAGCAACTCTATATGATATTGCTGATGATATATCAACAGACAGAGGAAACAACTACACGTTAAATCATCTAATGGAAAGAGTCAAAATCTATAGCGAAGAAAAGTTCGATTATGAAATCATAGAAGTCCAACTTTAAATTTATGGCAATAAATTACGCAAAACACGAAGAAGAGTTTTATGGGGTTTTCAAACTTACCAGTGGTGAGGAAATCTTAGGTAAAGCTGTCATTACACAAGATGGTGATGAGTCGCTAGTGTTCCTTCAACAACCTGTCTCTGTACATGTGATTGAAAAATCTATGTCACAGGATGGAAACAAGATGGCACGTGGAATTGGTTTTGCGAAATGGCAACAACTATCTGATGAAGATTTTTATATTATTAGGGAGAAGGATATATTAACAGTCTCGTCTATGACCAAAGAATGTATGTTCATGTATGAAACATATATCAATGGCGACGACGGCACGGTGCAGAAAAAATCAAGTCTTGAAATGAATGTAGACGAGCACAAGTCTTTAGGACACAGAGGGAAAATAGATGATGCTCGTCAGAAGTTTGAGGATATATTTAAAACTAGCTAATCTGTTCCCCTGAACCCTTACACGGTTAGTGTACAGCATTTTGGTTATCTTGTCAAGTTGCAGGTCTGATTTTTTTGTGGTATAATTAGAACAAGTGCAAAAGGTATATGGCCAAGAACACAAAAAAGAAACAACACTACGTTGATAATCAGGAGTTTTTGGCTGCTATTATCAAATACAAAGAGAAGGTTGAGATTGCTAAAATCAAAGGTCTTTCTAAACCTCGTGTCAGTAATTACATAGGAGGGTGCTTCTTGAAGATAGCACAACACCTATCTTATAGACCAAACTTCATCAACTATATGTACAAAGATGATATGGTCTGTGACGGTATAGAAAATTGCATACAATATATCGATAATTTTGATCCGTCTAAGTCTAGAAACCCTTTTGCTTACTTCACTCAGATAGTTTACTACGCATTTCTCAGACGTATTGCTAAAGAGAAACGTCAGATGGATATCAAAGATAAAATTTTAGAGAAGTCAGGTTACGATCATGTGTTCACAGTTGACGGAGATGCTTCAGCAGACTATAATCAAATTAAGTCACGTGTAGAAATGAACACTAAGAGATGAAGATCCTTTTAATTACCGATCAACACTTCGGTGTTCGTAATGACAACCTGCATTTTATTAATCACTATAAAAAATTCTACGGTGAGATTGTTTTACCTTTTATAAAGGCATCTAAAATTGATACAATTATTAACTTAGGTGATACATTTGATAAACGTAGAAGTATCAATTTCATGTCTCTTGATGAAACAAAAGAGATGTGGTTTGATCCGTTGAAAGAATTGAATGTCAAGATGACATGCTTAATAGGAAATCATGATATCTATTATAAGAATACACTTAGAGTAAATGCTCCAACAGAACTATTGGGAGAGTATGACTACATCGATGTCATTGACAAACCTACAACCCGTAATTTTGGTGGTCTTGATATTCTTCTTCTGCCTTGGATATGTGATGATAACTATGAGAGAACGCTACGATGCATCACAGAAAGTACTGCTCCTATCTGTATGGGCCATCTTGAGCTTAACGGTTTTGAGGCTCATCCTGGTCACATAATGGATAGAGGAATGGATCCTTATATCTTTAGGAAATTTAATAAGACATTTACTGGACACTACCATTCAAAATCTAACAAGAATAATATTTACTATCTTGGTAATCCTTATCAGTTGTATTGGAACGACTATAAAGCAAAGAGAGGATTCCATGTTCTAGATACAGAAACACAAAAGACTACATTTTATAGAAATCCATTTGACACTTTCCATAAACTTTACTATAATGGGGGTGTTACTCTACCCGATAAAGACGAGGTTAAAGGAACCTTCGTTAAATTAATCGTAGAAGACAAAGGTGACTATTCCAAATTTGATTATACAGTCAGGAAACTCCAAGATATGTCTCTTGGAGATCTTAAGATTGTTGAAGATCTTAGTGTGGAACTGGAGACTGGAGATTCTTCGATGGAAACCGAAGACACTTTAACTATGTTAGACAACTACATAGATGAAATAGATCTTAAAGTTGATAAATCAAATGTTAAAAATGTTATGAGATCTCTCTATATGGAGGCATCGGAAATATAATGTTTATTTTAACTACAAAAAAAGGTGGAGTATATTCTGTTCCTGATAAGGATAAGAATAAAATTGTCCAATGCTTTGAAGAGAGAGATGATGCTGAAAGGTACAAATCTTTATTAGAAGCAGATGATTATAAACCTGATCTACATTTACAGGAGATAGAACAGGATTTAGTAGCAATGCAGTGTAGTAACTATGGTTATCAATACACTGTAATACCTCCTGATGTTCTTGTTATTCCACCTACCATTAAAGAATGATTGTTTTTGAGAGTATTCGGTGGAAGAATTTTCTTTCCACTGGTGATCAATGGACTGAAATTTCATTAAACGAATCCAAGGCAACTTTAATAGTTGGATCAAATGGTGCTGGCAAATCAACAATGCTTGATGCATTAACGTTTGCCTTGTTTAATAAACCGTTTCGTAAGATCAGTAAAAGTCAATTAGTCAATAGTATCAATGAAAAAGGTACTAAAGTTGAAGTAAATTTTAGCATAGGAAAAGATGACTATCGTGTATTCAGGACAATCAAACCGAACGGTTTCGAGGTTTACAGGAATAATAAAATGGTTGACCAAGACGCTGCAGTCAAGGACACCCAAAAATACTTGGAACAATCAATCCTTAAACTCAACTACAAGAGTTTCACACAGGTTGTCATCCTTGGTTCATCCACATTTGTCCCCTTCATGCAACTCAACGCACCTAACAGGAGAGAAGTTGTGGAAGATTTACTGGACATCAAGATCTTCTCAAACATGAATACGCTCCTTAAGGATCGTATAAAAGTTTCACAACAACAAAGTAAGGACTGTATTTATCTTTTGAATATAGCAGAAGAGAGAGTAAATGCACAAACAAAACTTATAAAATCATTAAGAGAAGTAAACACAACTAGAAAAAAAGAAAAAGAAGAGAAAGTAATACATAATACGGCTAAGATAAGTACAACTGAGGCTAACAAGTCTGTAAAGGAAGCAGAACTTAAGGAACTTCAAACAATAATATCAGGGACTGAAGATAAAGCATCTTATTTACAAGAGTTAAGAGGTAAAGCATCTGATATAAATTCAGATCTAAAGAGAGTTTCAAAGGAAATGAAATTCCTTAAGACCCATGATGATTGTCCTACCTGTCAACAATCTATTGATGCAAGTTTTAAGAAAACAAAGATAACTTCTTTGACAGAGAGTGGTGTTAGTTTATCTAAAGCTTATAAGAAAGAACAAAAAGCTATTGAAAAGATAGTTTCTATCATAGAGAAAGCCGATGAGTTGTCGATGAAGGCTCACGAACTTAGAAGTGATATTAATTCAAGTGAAAGAGATATCATTAGATTAGAATCTGACAATGCACAGATCCAAAAAGAGTTGGATAAGTTAACAGCATCACCTAGTATTGAAAAGGAATTAACAGCACTTGCTCAGGCAGAAACTGATTTAGAAACTACCAAGGTTGATTGTGGTTCGGTAAGTAAAACTTTAGATGAGTTTCAAGTAGTATCTAATTTACTAAAAGACTCTGGTATTAAGAAACAAATTATTAAAAAATATGTACCTGTTTTTAACAACCTCATTAATAAATATCTGCATAACATGGATTTCTTTGTCAACTTTACACTTGACGAAGAGTTTAATGAAGTTCTTAAGAGTAGGTTTAGAGATGAGTTTAGTTACTCTTCCTTCTCTGAAGGAGAAAAACAAAAGATTGATTTAGCACTTCTCTTTACATGGAGAGAGGTTGCACGCATGAAGAATTCTGCTGCAACTAATCTTCTTATACTAGATGAAGTATTTGATAGTTCACTAGATGCTGATAGTACTGGTGCTCTACTTGCTATACTTGGTGAACTAGGGAAGTCAACTAACATATTTGTTATATCCCACAAAGGTGATATACTAATAGAGAAGTTCCCTACAACCTTAAGGTTTGAAAAGATAAACGATTTCTCAAAACTAACTGAAGATGTCTGAACTATGGAAAATATGGAAATACTCGTTAGGTTCTTTCTCTGATGAAAAGACGAAGAAGTATGATGATATTGTGGTCGTTGTACGATCTATTATCTTTATCAGTTATCTTATTACTAATTGTTTCATTACGGCAGGGGTGATCCGTCATTGGGGTGACAGTGATAAAAGTGTCCACCCTTCGTTGACTCGTTCTGTAGGAGTGCTATAATATGCATATACACAAGAAACGCAGAAGTATGACAATCAACCAAGAAGTAAAAGGAACCCTCGCTAGATTACTAGCAACAGAGAACCTAACAGTTGAGCATCGTAAAGTATCAACTGCGTACTTCGATGTTGAGAAAAGATTGCTTTGCCTTCCTATCTGGAACACTGCTTCAGAAACAGTATATGATCTTCTAGTAGGACATGAAGTAGGACATGCTCTCTATACCCCACAGGAGGGTCTACAAGACGCACCAAAAGCATTTGTTAATGTCTTAGAGGATGCACGTATAGAACGTATGATGAAGGTAACTTATCCTGGTCTTAGAAAAACATTCTTTGACGGATATAAAGAATTATGGGATAAAGATTTCTTCGGTGTTAAGAATGAAGATATAACAAAAATTTCTTTAATTGATCGTATCAATTTATATTATAAAGGTAATGCTTCTATTAAGTTTACTGATGAAGAGCAAGTATTTGTAGACAGAGCAGCAGTTACCAAAACATTTAAAGATGTTATTGATCTAGCAAATGACTTATATGATTACGCACAATGTAAAGAAGAAGCTAAACCAGACTTCGATGACTTAGAGAGTTTAGATAGTCTAGGAAATGAAGAGGGTGAAGGTGAATCAATGGATACAGAAGAGGAGATTCAAATAGAACCAACTTCTGAAGAAGATGATTCTAGGAAATCTGAGAGTAAGTTTGATAGAGAACAGAGTCAACCAGAAACAGATGAGAATGGAGAAGGTGGTAACAGTATTACTAAAGGTGCTGGTAAAGATTATGATGAGACTGAGAGTATAACAGATGGAGCATTTCAAGAAGCACTTGAAACTCTAGTATCTGATGATGCTAAGGAATGGGTTTATCTTACTTTACCTAAAGTAGATATCTCAAAAATGGTTACCCCTGCAGCAACTGTACAAGAGGATCTTAAATACCACTTCTATGGATACCCAGTTTCATCTAAAGAAGAACTAAAAGAATGGGATGAGTCACGTGAGTATGGTATACAACACTTCAAAGATTTTAAAAAGTCTGCTCAGAAGTCTGTTAACTATCTTGTAAAACAATTTGAGATGAAGAAGTCTGCTGATCAATACAAGAGAGCAGCAACTTCTAAGACTGGTGTTATTGATACAAACGCACTTCATAAGTATAAGTTGACTGAGGATATCTTTAAGAAGATTACTACAGTTCCAGATGGTAAGAATCATGGACTTGTAATGTTTCTTGACTGGTCAGGTTCAATGAATAGTGTTTTACTTGATACTCTTAAGCAAACTTACAATCTTATATGGTTCTGTAAGAAAGCAAACATACCATTCAGAGTTCTCGCATTCCAAAATGGTTATTACAATCGTAATGATGTTTTAACTCATCCTGCTGTAAAACAAAAAGCAAATCAATTACATGTAGGAAGTGATATTCGTTTGATCGAATTCTTTTCTTCCAGACAAAATGCAAGATCTTTAGAAGAGTCTTTAAAACTAATTTACCTTCAAGCATTTTCTATGAATGGATGGAGATTGAGATCACATCAACAGTATGGTCTTGGTGGTACACCATTAGCAGAAGCAATCTTTTGTGCTCGTGAAATTGTTGAAGAGTTAAAGAGAGTTGATAAAGTTCAGAAAGTAAATGTAGTTTGCTTGACTGATGGTGAAGCAAATCCTATGCAATGGTTAGAGAAAGTTGATAAGCAAGACTGGAGTCCTTATACTGATGATGGTTTACGTCCAAGACAATTATGTCATTCTCATGGTAGAGTATTTTTCTTAAGAGATCCTAAGACTGGATACACTAAGAAAATACATTGCAGTCCTTATACAACAACCAGAGAAATTGTTAGTTTCTTTCGTGAGATAACTAACTATAACTGGATTGGTATTCGCTTATGTAGTAAGGCAGATGCTAATAGAGTATTTCGTTTCTTTGCTGACGAAATGTATTCTAAACTAGATAAGCAGTGGAAGAAAGAAAGATTTGCTTCAATCAAAAACGATTATGGATTTACTGAAGCATTCTTTATGCCAGATCAAGGCATCGGTTCAGACTCTGCTGACCTTGAAGTTAAACAGAAAGGTGAAGTAGCAACCAGAGCAGAATTATCACGTGCATTTAAAAAACACATGGGTTCTAAAATGACTAACAAGACTATCCTTAACAAATTCATTGAGCAAATAGCATGATTATCCATGACGATGAAACCATCGTAACCTCAGTGGGAAGAATGATTCGCAACACAGTGAGTCAACTTCCCAATTTAGAAACTAAGGTATCTGAATACCCAGAAATATTTCACAATGAAATACATTTAGTAAATGAAATGTGGACATGTGATGGTCTTCGTAAGATACATTTAGAGTATGGAGAAACAGGAAAGAAGAATGGTAATTTAGAAGTTTTACATTGTGTATTCTTTCCAAATCCTTTGTACAATCTTCCTATCTTTGGATGTGATATTGTTGCTAATCCTATAAAGGTAACTGCTGCAATAGTTGATATATCTCCTGTTCATGGAAATAAAGATATCTACAAAAAAATAAAACCAATTGCAGATCAGTATCATGATTTTGATTTTCGTAAACTACCTGCTTGGGCAGATATATTCTCACCCTATTGTAAGTTTATGAGATTGAATGAGGACTGGGATAAGGTACATTATTATGAATTACTTCAAAAGTATCTCAATGTGTATTGTGAAGCAGTAAATAATGCTGAGAAAGGATCCATAGAAGATGCTTATAAAAGATATCAAGATCAAACATATTATTGTAAGAAACAAAAAATGAATAGAAAGACTGAGGGAGTTCTCAGTCAATGGTTTGATAAAGAGTGGGCAAATAATTATATTGAGAATACTCTATTTGATAATCCAAAACCTATTTTAAATTTATGACTTTACCCCCAACTAGATGGTCAGCACAAATACTTCTATCAAGTAACAGATTACAAAAGGTAGAATTTATGTGTCCATCTAATTTGAGAGAAGATGCCGAACAGAGATGTAAGGCACTTTTTGGTGTTACTGATGTAAGACAGTTGACTAGGATATGGACCAGTTAAATAACTGTCTCTAAGTGGTTGCATGTGCAAGCCATTATGTTATAATAGATGTATAGACAACAAACAATCCAAATGCCCTTCACTAGAAAATTCACCGATGACGACTTAGTAGATTTCCTATCACAGTATGGAAACGATATCAGTGCAAGTCACGTTAAGACTGCTGCTGATCACCTTGGAGTTCAAGTACAAAGTGTAACTAAGAGGATGAATAAAATTCCTCGTCTTACTAAAGTTACTCGTGGCAAATGGTTTTTAACAGCACAAGATCTTATTGATGCTTATGAAGCACCTGCTGCTACTCCAGCAATAGAAGTAAATTACATTCCAGAGAAAGATCCAAATTATGTTCCATTCGGAAACTTTACTTCGATCAAAAAAATTATTAAGTCTAAACTATTCTACCCTGCATTCATCACTGGATTGTCAGGTAATGGTAAGACCTTATCAGTAGAACAAGCAGCAGCAGATCTCAACAGAGAACTTATTCGTGTAAACATTACAATAGAAACAGATGAGGATGATCTTATTGGCGGTTTCCGTCTTGTCGATGGCAGTACTGTTTGGCACAACGGACCTGTTATTGAAGCACTTGAACGTGGAGCAGTGCTCCTATTGGACGAAATCGATCTCGCATCCAACAAAATCCTCTGCTTGCAATCCATCCTAGAAGGTAAGGGTGTCTTCTTGAAGAAGATCGGTAAGTATGTTAAACCTGCTGCTGGATTCAATATCATTGCTACTGCCAATACTAAAGGTAAAGGATCAGAGGATGGTAGGTTCATAGGCACTAACGTTCTTAATGAAGCATTCCTAGAAAGATTCCCAATTACATTTGAGCAAGAGTATCCTTCTGCATCTATAGAAAGTAAAATTCTTATCAATCAAGGTTGTGATGCAGCATTTACTGATAACCTTATCAAGTGGGCAGGAGTAATCCGTAAGACTTTCTTCGATGGTGGTGTTGATGAAGTGATTACCACTCGTAGATTAGTTCACATTGTTCAAGCATACAAGATCTTTGGTGATCGTTTGACTGCTATTACCAATTGTGTCAACCGTTTTGACGATGATACTAAACAATCTTTCCTTGATCTTTATACAAAGGTTGACGCAGGAGAAGATACAGAGTATAATGAAGGGACGTAACACCCCTTCATTATGAATAGGAAATACAATGAGGAGGAGTATCTGAAGGAGATCTCTGAATACATTGCAAACACATACCGAGGTCATTATTCTGTAGGAAATGTACAGACTCTTGACCTCATTGATTCTGTGGGTGACGCTGAAGCATTCTGTAGGAGTAATGTCCTAAAGTATGCTTCTCGCTATGACAGAAAAGGATCAGCACGTAAGGACATCGTTAAGATAATCCATTACGGCATACTACTACTGCACTTCAACGACAAACGTGAGAAGGCAGACTCTATAAACGCAGGAAACACCACTGCATTCGCTGTTGATTATGACAAATGACTGTAATTACTAAACCGACAATTGAAGTACTTAAGAACTTCTGTTCTATCAATAAGTCTATTGTTATTAAACCTGGCAATCAAATTGCAACGCTCAGTATTAATAAAAATATACTTGCTATTGCTGATGTTGAAGAACAGTTCGATAAACAAATATCGATCTACGATTTGGGAGTATTTCTTGGAGGTTTATCTTTATTTGATCAACCTAAGATCGATACTTCTAAAGAAAATTACTTAACAGTAAGTGACACAGCAGGTAGATCTAAGACTAGATTCTTCTATGCAGATCCTGATGTTATTACTCAACCACCTGAGAAAGAGATATCTCTTCCTAGTGTTGATGTTGACTTTAGATTAGATCAATCTGTTCTGCAACAATTGCAACGTGCAGCAAGTGTGTATCAATTACCAGACCTTTGTCTATATGGAGATGGTAGTGAGATTCAACTTCGTGTAACAGATAAGAAGAACGATAGTTCTAATAGTTTCTCTGTGGGTGTTGGAACTACTGAGAATGAGTTTTGTTATTGTTTCAAGGTTGAAAACTTAAAACTTCTACCAGGTTCTTATCAAGTCTCTGTTAGCAAAACTAATGTTGCTTTATTCCAAGGCGATGGTATTAAGTACTTCGTTGCCTTAGAACCCAATACATGATATACTGAGTGTATGAACATCTTTGTTACTGATCCTGACCCTGTTGTATCTGCACAGTGTCTACCTGATAGACACGTAGTCAAGATGCCCCTTGAGTCTTGCCAAATGCTTTCCATTGTTGCCTCTGCCAGTTGGGGTCATGGATTCGGTCATTTACCTAAGAAGAAAACTGGCACTTGGTATGCTACTGCTAAGGGTGCATTTCGTAATCACCCTTGCACTATATGGGCTCAGAGTAACTTCCGTTGGTTAATCAAACATGGTCTAGCACTATGTGAAGAGTATACACACAGATACAATAAGACACATTCGTGTCAACTTACTCTAGAGTATGCTGACATCATCTTCCCTGCTATCGAGTGTCCTACTCCTTTTACCAGAGCTATGCCAGATGAGTATAAACATGACACAAGCATTGA
>TARA_B100001778_G_scaffold319585_1_pt1 | contig 13319 bp, 14 predicted proteins | sample TARA_B100001778 | Tara Oceans TARA_B100001778 (sample SAMEA2623826) | marine metagenome | biome: marine biome (ENVO:00000447); feature: deep chlorophyll maximum layer (ENVO:xxxxxxxx); material: "saline water (ENVO:00002010), including plankton (ENVO:xxxxxxxx)" | depth 40 m
CGGAATAGACACGCAACTGGAATCCTAAACTTCCTGCACTCATGGCTCGCAGGTCTAATTGCCCATTGATATTAGTAGAATCAATATCGTCTGCTTCACTAAAAATCCGAGCATACTCTTGTTCCGCAAGTGTTCCGGGATAGCCCGGTGTAGCGGGGTTAGGAATAGTAGCACTATTGCCTCTAAAGGAAATCATACCTAAATCATCGGTGCTTTCGGGCGTAAGTGAATTACGATACAAGATAACATCGGGAGCCGCTTGAGCAGATGCCGAATCAGTAGAAACAATTCTAAGCATTTCGCCTGTGCCATCATCTTCTAAAGTTAAAACTTGTGTGGAGGAACTGGGATTGTAAGTAAATCCTGCGTTGCCACCTAATGTATTAGTTGCTGTGTAAAAAGCGACTTGATTGGTTGTTCCTGCGCTAATTGAACCTGTGGTAGCGAAACTTAAGTTTCCTCCACCATCAGTAACTAAAGTTTGATTAGCAGAACCATCTGTGAGTGGGAAAGCGTATCCTGTGGCTGCGATAAGATTACCTGCATAAAAGTTTCCAGCATTGGTAGTTCCAAATCGCATCGCAAGAGTATTTGAAACTTGAGTATCCACTCTATACCGAGAGTCTCCTGCGTCAGCATTGGCTATCCAGCCTAATCCACCTGATGCTTCATAAGCAGCAGCACTTGTGTAAGGATAAGCAGTAATGCGGGCGATACTATCGCCGTCTGAAATCTCTACTGGGACACCAATTGTGCCTCTGGATTTGCGGAATCTAAGTTCAGGCGCATCTGTGGAAGCCGTGGCTTGAGTGAACCTAAATAAAACATTTGAATCTGATTGCAGGTCTCCTTCTGGATTCATAGTGTAAGTTAAAGTTTGGTTTAAGCCTGATGCTGCAACAGTAGGTGAAATTGCTGTATCTCCTATGAACTCTAAAGTTTCTCCCGTAAGAACTGTTTGAGTAGTTCCAGTAGTGGCTGCTACATCCCAACTATTCATAACACCTGTGGTTCCAATGGTAATTGTTCCTGCCCCTTCGGTAATACTAATGTTTGAACCTTCGGTTAAGATGGCGGGAACTGGTGCGCTTCCTGTGCTACCAATCAATAATTGTCCATCAGTAAGTGGTCCTACACCTGTAATGGTGCTTGCACCACTCCAATAAGTAACTTGATTGGCGACACCTGTTCCCGTAGGACTTGTGCCATCTGCGGTAATAGTCAAAGTAGGTGTAGTCGTTCCCGCACCACTTAAAGTAGTAGTAATGCCTGTGCCACCTGCAAAAATTAACTCATCGCCACTATTTACGGCATCACCCGCACCCCCATTACCGTCATTTGCTGTCCAAGACCCATAAGCGGCAGCCGTAGTAGCAATTTCAATACCACCTGCGGTATTGTTAATAGTAATGTTTGTTCCTTCGGTTAAGGTTGCTAATACGGGGTCTCCACCTGTTGAACCGATGACCAATTGACCGTTTGTTGCCTGTCCAAGAGCCGTAATTACACCTGTTCCTGAACCAAGAAGCACACCACCGTCTGTAAGGGTGGTTGCACCCGTTCCACCTGAAGCAACTCCTAAAGTTCCGACAATTTGAGCCGCAGTAGTGGCGTTATTGACCGTAATGCCAGATAAAGTAGTGCTAACAGAAGTGACTGTTCCCGAACCACCACCACCGCCACCTCCAGTGGCAATTGTGGCTGTTTGTCCTGAAACTGCTAAAGTTCCGGGTGAAACTACAATTTCGTTAATGTTTGGGCCAATGATTGTGCCATCAGTCACCGTAAGCAAACCGCTACCACGGTCTGAACCCGTGTATTCTGGAGGCGTAGAGGATGCCATGTTCCTTCATTAGTTGCACAACTACTTAAAGTTTATCAAGATTGAAGTTGTGTGTATCCAACATCGTTGTATCCGAAGCGTTGTTCAGTCCAACCTGCAAAGGCGGCTTCAGCAACTTCTCCTGCTGCACTAATTGGCGCACCTGTGTTGTTAATAACACGATAGACAATCTGTTGTTGAACTACGACAGGATTATCAAAGAACCACTGGTAGGCACGAGGAGTGATTGGCGACCATTGATAATCTACCCATTCCATAAACAATGAACCATCTACCCAGATTTGATAAGTAACTCCTGCTGTGCCTGCGGCAGTTTCAGAGTGTCCGAAAGTAGAAACACGGTAAATCTCTTGGTTAGAACCGGGTGTAATCAAAGCATTGGTGACTCCTCCTCCAAGCCCTTGTGGAGTAAATGTTGTTCCTCCTGTGGCTTGTGGTGAAGTTGGATTAGTAGAAGCCGAAACGGTTTTAGCCTGTGTAGTGGAATTGGGCGCACCGGGAGTATTGGTGATTAAACCTGCATTTTGAGCAATTTGTGGTGCAGGTGCTTCACCAGTAAAAGGTGTAGGTTGCGGTCCTGTGGCATCCCATGTGGTTGTTCCTACTGCACCATCAGATACATTGATAACTACGGCATCAAGATAGTTTCCAGCAGGAAGTGGTGTAGCCTGTAAATCTACTTTTTGTCTTTGAACCAAGTTAGCCGATTCTGGCTTAGGTGATGTATGCCACGGATAAAACGCACCAGCAATTGATGTGCCTCCGTCCAAAGATTCGGGCGTTGGCCTGACGGCACGACGAAAGGTGTGAGGGTCCACCCCGGGTCTCTGGGCTTCAGTTTGCTGTGTAGTTGCGGTTGAATATGTGTGCGGTGGCAACGGTGTGCTGGAAACAGCAGCACCTTTTTGCGAATAGCCTGTTTGGAAGGCTTTTTTACGATATGGACGCTTAACATCCCTAATATCTTCTCCATAAGAGCCTGACATACTTATCCTTACCTCCTCCGACTACTTAAAGATTATGCCTTCCTTGTGCGTCCGTATAACTCTTCATGCTTCTTTTCACGGTCACGGTAGGCTTGAGAAACTTCTAAGTAATGTTCCCATGTAGATGTGTCTAAACCACGACTCTTGAGTAAGATTCTGCGATACCACTCTACATTATCTACATTGATTGGAATACCAAGTTCTAAAAGTTGATGACAAATTAAAGAATCTGGTCCGTCAAATAAATGATATTGAACATGACAGCGTGCAATCACAGTAGAATCAGGAATCTTGAGGGTGTCTGGAGTGTAAGTAGTGTTGTAATCACGAATAAATTGTGGTAAATTATTCATCATGGTATAACGAATGTCCCATGTTTGTTCTGGAAGCACATAAACAGGTGGATTCAAGACATAACTTGGTGGAATATCAGTTGTGCCAAAAGGATAAGGTGCAGCATCTCCACTAATTCCATGTTGCCATGTGTTTTGAGGGTCTTGATAATATCCAGTAGTGTTAATAACAATTTGGATAAAACCGTTGGGAATAAAGTTTAACAAAGTGTCAGTAGTAAGGTCATAATTTGCTGCTGCTAATACACCACCTGTGCTACCAAACTTTTCAATTACTACAAATTGGTCTTCATTGACAAATGGTGGAATCTCAATGTTATTTCCGAAACCACCTACAAAAATAGAAGTTTCTACGCCCGCAGGTGGGAAATCCGCAGGGTCGGCTGCCACAGTGGAACTTTGGCCTGCCAGTGTCCATTCATAGTTTTGATAAGTAATTGCCATCAAATCAACCTCCTTTCTTTATCACGAAGGCGTTCTTCCAGCATTTCTTCCATTCCCAAATCAGCACGAAGTCGGTTGCGAATTAAGTTTTGCTTATACCATTGAATGTTTTCAGGACTGATGGGAATGTTTTGTTGTAAAAGTTTCATAGCAATTAGTTGGTCAGGACCATCAATCAGTAAATAACGAACATAGGCTCTGGCAATTTCGTTGTCTGAAGTTGGTGCAGGACTTCCAGAGTTCAAAGTTTCAAAGGTAGTGAACTCAATACCCCATGTTTGACCGGGTAAGACATAGACGGGAGGAATAATTTCTTCAAAAAATCCTAACTTGGATTCACCAACTGAAATAGTAATTGGTTGAAAAGGCATAGCCGATGAGGGCATTCCAATATCAGGAACACCGTCTGGGTTTTGGAAATAACGAGTTGTGCCAATACGAATGTTGAGACCTGCTGTATCGGGATAACTACCCATGTGGTCTATTACAATCAATTGATGCGCTCTAAGCATAGCAGGTTCTTCTAAGTTGTTTCCTATGCCTCCGACCATAATATCATAAGGAACTAATGGGGGAATCTCAATAACTCGGCCATCAACAATAGAAGTAGCAGGACTGTAATTGAGGATTGGGTGTCCAGAATTACTGACAGTAGCAGTAGAACCCGGAACAATGTTTCGCCACTCATAGGCTTGACGACGAATGCTCATAGTCGTAATATGACGGGTCTGCTACTTAAAGCATTCCATCTACTTAGCGTTGGCGAGATTGTGGTCCCATAGAGTTCATCTGATGTTCCCAGTTGCCAGCGTGAACTGCAATCTTTTGGATAGCAAGTTCTCCAATTAGAGTTACTTTGATAATGCTTCCGTTGGCAGCAACGGCTTGGTTAGTAGTCACTGTGACTTGAAGTGGTTGCTGGAACAAACAAAGAATTGGGCTACTAAAAGCCAAAGTTCGGTCGTTCTTGCTGTTGATAAATCCTGCGCTGAAAGCGTTAGAAGGAACATTGTTTGGACCTACTTGAATAGATACGGAATAATCAAGGTCAGCAGCCAAAGCACCACCAGTTGTAGCATCTAACATTTCAATTCCGATTGCATACAAACGAACTTCTTCATTGTTTGCTTGGTTGGTAAAAATTGAGATTACATTTGAAGTTCCAGACGGAACAGCACCAGCGAATTGGTGGCTGGTTGTGTAGACTTCTGGTTGAGGGTCCTGATTTGCCATGCTTCACATAGGGTGGTTCTGATACTTAAAGGTTCTCATCTTTAAGAATACCTAACAATTCCATTTGTTGTGGTGTGGGTGGTGGAGGAGGCATAGGTGGCTCTGGTAAAGGCTCTAAGTCCATAATAAGTTCTGATTTACCATCAAATGAAGAAACCCATTTCTTTTCTTTCTTACGAGCCATGCGTTTTTTAACATAAACACCAATTAAAAACAAAAAGAGAATGTCTAAAAGAAATGCCCATGCACCAAACGAAGTGGTATCATTAAGAATCTCTTGTTGGATTATTTGTGGGTTCATAGAGCCAACCTGAACTACTAAATAAGTGTAGTAAATACACGAAACCAGCAACAAGATGACGATATAAAAATACCAATTAACAATGCGTCGCATATTACTCCTTTTTTTGTCGGCTTACTATTTAAGTCTTAGGGTTTTCTGATTCAAACAGTTCAGAATCCTCACATTGAAAATCGGCGGCGGGAATACCCAACTCATCAAGAGTGGGTGGTTCTTCCGAAGGAAGGGCATGGGTTCGGAGATATTGTAGTGCCAAACGGTAGAATGCGGGGGCAAACTCGTCAATTTGAGAATCTAAGGATTCATTTTCTTCGGACGCAGTTTCATTAAAAGTGGTCATTATTTTAGTTAAAGTTTCTACTCCTTCCATGAACTCAGCCGTAAAAGCGGTGGACTGAATAGCCCCGATTTTGGTTGCTGAATCTTGAGCAATCATAGCCAAAATTACTGCGCCTAAGTTGGTTGCCATCACAAATCCAAAAAATTGCATCATCCACCATTCAAAACTAAATGGCTCAACAGACCACATTTCGGCCATGGCAATAAATGGAATCTGAATAATAATGGACAAAGAAAGAATAATCTTAATCATAATCCGAACAGTGATGAACTCCTGTTCTGAAACTTTTTCCCATTTAGTCGGTTCTTTTGCAGAATCTAAGATACGACACACCTCCGTCCCAAATAACATCTACTCGCTGATAACCAGATTTGGCTAAAAGTTTTTCAACTTTAGGTTGCCAACGGCGTTCACGGTCTAAAATAAAATCATCTTCTCTAAAGATTCCTTGATTACTAAGCATCACATAATCTTCGTAAGCATAAAATGGCAAAGTTTCACCTGATTCTAATGTATATGTTCCTGCTTGAGCAACATGGATGTCATCAAGTTGGAAAAAATCTAATCCTAATTGGGCTTTTACATCTTTGGAAACATCAAAACCAGTAGCAAGACGGTCTTTGAAAATACTCCATTCTTGTTCAATCATGCCGTCCCAATACTTGGTATTAGAATTGTATTCACCACCGATTAAAGCCCGTTTTTCTTTTCTAAACCTTTCACGACGAGCCATTAAGTAACCCTTCCAGAAACTATCGGCATCCATAATCAGAATAAAAGCACGCACCTACTTAAGCGTTCTCTTTTTCTTCACTAACTACTAATTCTGGGTCTCGGCGGTAGCGGTCTAACCAAAACTCTGCTAAAACTTCTCCTACTACTCCTGAAACTACACCCAGAGTAGCACCAAAAATGACTAAACCAATATCTTTCTTGGTGAAAACTTTTTCTTCTGCTTGAGGGGGTGCTTCAAAATCTTTCAAAGTTTTTTGGTCTCGGTGCGGAAGTTTAGTTATCTTTAATGGACGACGAGGTTCTTTAGATTTGGCACGAGCCTTAGCCAATGCTTGGGCTAATTGTCCATCTGGGTCTCCACCCCAATTTTCAGCATTCATACGACGCAAACGGCGAACTACTGTGGTTCTGGGATGTGCTACTGGATAGTAATAATCTTCATAATCTCCTTTAGGTTGTCCTCCTAATACACGAGCAGTTGCCCGAATATGATAACGAGGAGTTTCTGGACTATAACTTTCAGGAACAGGTGCAATCTTCATTACATAACCTTCTACATAACTATCTGATTGTAAAGTTTTAGCCTTTTCATCACCAAATGCTGACAAAACAAAATCATAACTACGAACTTTGTCTCCAACTTGGATGTCATCAGAAGATACAATCCATTTGCTTTCATCAGCCTCCATTATAGCGGTGCGGGTTCGTCCACCTCGTTCTCCTGTCCAATCTGGTTTAATGCCAAACATTTCGCCCCATTCTTTTTCGCTACGCTGAACACAAGGGCGACAAACTACAAAAGTTTCGTCATCTTCTGTATAGTAATACAAACCTGTGTAGGTGTCTTCGCAGACTTCACAAATACGAGGGACTCCATCTTGTTTCTGAAGTTTTAAGAAAACTTTTCGTTTCTGTTCTGGGTCACGCATCCAAGTGGGGTCACCTTCGGCTTTTTTCTTACGAGTATCTAACATTTCCGAGATTTCATCTACCTTACCTGCCAAAGAAATACCTTGCCAAGTCTCGGCATCACCCTCATAAGGACCATAAAGACGCATCCATCTGTTATAGATTTCAGGTTCGTTAATTCGCAAGAAATCTTGCTGTTTGCGAGACTTAAACGGCACTGGAACTGCCTCCGTTGCTTTCCAACTCGGCTTCTTCAGATTGATAAAAGAAAGCCATGCCGATAATTACAAACGGAATACCCATTAGTGCATAGTCAAATGGTTTGAAAGCATCATGTGGGAATCCATACTTACGATAAGTGCGAATAAACCCTACGATTGCTGACGCAAAAAACGCTGCTGAACCGACGGCAGGAACTAAAAGTCCACGCCATGCTTGACGAGCCGCAAGTTCTTGAGCCTGCTGTTTGGAAGCAAACTCTTCCTCTATACGAGTCTTTTCGTGGTCTGTCATAATATCACTGACCGAATAAACTTTTACACCATGTCAAAATCTTAGAATCTGTGGATTTATCTGCATAATTATCTTCTTCTGCATTAAACCAACCAAAATACTTCTCATACCATGCTTCAGAAGCAGCAGGTGGGTTTCCATCAAGTGGGGATGTGGTAACGCCTGTTGGATTGATATTCTTAGAAGTTTTACATCCAAAGGTAGGCCAAAGTGGATTACAGGTGCGCTCTTGATACATTTTTCGGGCTTGTGAACCCGGTGCGGATTCAGTAATGTATTTCCAATCTTGTGGGTCTGCACCAGACGAGGGCATAATTCCTCCTACTCCAGAGATACCACTCATAGTAAATGGTAGTCCTGCTGAACCATAGGGTTGATAAGCGTTGCCAGAATCATCTAATACTGTGATGCTCGGTTGCCATGCTGTTCCTGCCGCAGTTGTTGGTGCTTTAGAAATAGGGTTGCCTTGCTGGTCATAGCCAATAATTTCTTGTCTATCGCCTGATGCGGTGACCACATAACACTTACGAGAGTATAAATCACCGGGGTCGCACGAGATATTGTATCCTGCCATGACTAAGATTGAGTCATCTTGATACTTAAAGATTACTCTTTTCTTTGTGAATTAAAGTAAAGAATACCAAGAGCCAAGGCAGCAGCCGCAGTAGCAAGTTTAGCACGGTTTCGGTCTGCCCATGAACGAGGTTCACCAACATAAATCATTTCAACTTCTTCGGAATCAAAACAAGTGTAGCAAGCACTTTTATGGACATCATCATTGTCGTCTACAAAATAAATCATTTCATCTAATCCACAAACGATACCGCAAGTATCGCAAACATCTTCTTCATCGTCTACATCTTCAGCGTGCATAGGAGTATAGTTGTGGCTGGTAGATTGTGAACCAATTACACGACCTTCACCTTCTGGAAGGAAGTCATCAGCAGGAACTAATGGTTCTCCGTCGCCGTTTTCTAAGCCACCCTCCAAAGGAGTTAGGGCTTCAAGATTAACACCGGGAGTCATTGTGCCAACAACTGTTTCGGCTTCTTGGCTGAAATCCGCTTCAAAATCTTCTGCCGATTTCTTTTCGCAACCGCAAGCCTCAAAGGTAGTGGTGCATTCAGCACAGAAAGCCTGTGGAACGGCTAAACCTGCATCATCAACATCTGGTGTGGACGAAGGACCCGCAGGGGTTGGTTCTGAACCTTCAGGTTCAGAGGCAGGAGCCTCAACTGGTGTAGTATCTTCGGCTTCTTTGCCTGAAAGTTTGTCAGCATAGTAATCATAGACCTCTTTCTTGCAGATTTTGGTAACTTTATGACCCGGTGGTGAGCGAGAAATAATAGAATAACGAATACTACCTCCCTTGGAAGGCTTTTCAGCAACTTCTAAAACTTCCAGTTCGTAGTGTTGCTTAGAACCGACACAATAGAACTTTTCCTTCATACTATCACCTATTACTTACGACTACTTAATACTTACCATCCAAAGGTCTGGGACTCATAAGAAGGTCTTCGCCCCGAAGTTGGAGAGGTCTGACCAATTAGCGGCCCTGAAAAGACACCTTCTACGCCTGCAATCGGGTCTAAGTTAAAGAAACTTTCTGATTCGTAGGTGTTGCCTTCGTTAGCGTTATCTTGTTCTTCTTGTTCTTCATCTTCTTCAGTTAATCTTTCAACTTCTGATTCAGCCGCTACGACTAAGCGTTCATAGCGTTCAAATTGCTTTTGGGCAGATAATCCACGAGCCAATTCACCTAATCCGAAGCCAAGTGGGAATAGACCAAAGATAGAAAGTATTAACGGACGATAATTGTATTCGCCATCTTGTGCCAAGATTTCTAACTTGAGTTTATCGGCAATAACAAAGGCAACAGAAAGACCTCCAAACAAGATTGGAAAGCCCGTAGCGGGGCGAAGAAACTCTTGTGTTAATGGAGATTCTTTAACTTCTTCTGGGACTTCATCTTCTCCCATAAGAATACGGTTGCGAAGTTCTGCAAAATCCAGCATAATCTATCTCCAAGTATTATGGCGTTGCCCAACTACTTAAAGATTACTCTTGTCCAATAGCACGACCCGGGTAGTTCTGTCCCCAGATTGGGTCAGTGCTACGCATAGTGGCTGCATAAACATTCAAATCTAAAATCTGTCCAATACCATTAGAGGATTGTAGCCCAGCAGGAGTAATACCCATGCCATTGTAATTCAAAGTTTGACCTACGGCTTGACCTCCAAGAATGTTGCGCTCGGTAGAAACACGCTCAACTGTTCCCCAGTTGCGTGCTACAAATTGTTCTTGGGATGGTGAAACAGAAGCCTCTTTGGTTTCTTTCTTAGCCATTTCTTGAAAAATATAAACTACTCCAGCGATGGCTACACCAATTGCCAAGAAGTTTCCTGTTTTCATAATTATTCACCACGGTTAAAGAACATTCCCAAAAGTGCTGCGCTGAAAGTTACGGCTACTGGAGCCATGATAACTCCGAGTGCGCCCAAAAATCCAGTCTTGAAAGGCTTAACAAGTTCAACATCTTTGTATTCATATTCAGTATTGTCAAATGAGTTCTGCCAATCTTCATAATCTCCTTCTGCGCTTCCATACCATTCTGGGACTCCACGACCGCCGATAGCGGAATCTTGTCCTTCAGAATTGTCAATAACTGGGAAATCATAAGCACCCAGACGAGTAAAGGTCATGGGATTGACTGTGCCTTCAGTAAATGGTGCTGAATCAATGTCGCCCATAGTGCTTTGGTAGTTGTAATCTTCCATTTCTGCGGAACCATACCAAACTGGCACTCCTTGTCCAGAGTCTAAAGCAGAGTTAGTGCCGTAAGAATCAGGAATAACTGGAAGTCCAGACTCCAAAACTACATAATCTTCGGCATCCATAGCCATGACATCATCGTATTTTCGCATCATGCCATATTTCTTATCCATAGCGGATGCTTCATCTCTGCGGTCTTTGAAACTTTGCTTATGCTTACCTCGGTGGCGCATTCCTAAAGATTCATCCATTTCATCATCATATCCTTGTCCTTTGTGGTGTTCACTGTCCATAGCCATCACATCATCATATTTGCGACCCATTTTGGAGTGTCGCTTGTCCATAGCCGAGGCTTCATCTCGGCGGTCTTTCATGGATTGCTTGTGGGAGCCACGGTGTCGCATTCCAAGAGATTCATCCATTTCGTCATCATAGCCTTGACCCTTGTGGTGTTCGGAATCATAAGCCACAACTACGGTGCTGATTTCATAACCATCTGATACTTTGTCAGCAATCATGGTTGCCATTGAACCATCACGGAAGATAATATCTAATTCATCGTCGCTAAGTTCATGGAAATCTGTGTCACGAGTAAAGTTTTTAACGAAGTTATCAATTGAATTAACTTCAATCTTTCCACTTCCAAGCATTTCAACTAACTTGCGGGCGGAGTTGGCCTTGTCATCACCTTCAGCAGAGCCATACCAAACTGGAACACCTTGTCCAGAGTCAAGAGCCGAGTTTGTGCCATAGGAGTCAGGAATTACTGGTAGACCAGATTCAGTGACTACATATTCTGCACTCATAATACTTTTGAAATCACGAGTGCGGTTCACATAACCTTTGCGTTCCTTTTGACGCATCTTTCTACGCATAGCACCAGCAGCCTGTTCTTGAGAAGTAGGTCCTGCGATACGATGAATCTGTGGGTTGTAGCCGATACGAGCCGCACCGTTGAAAGCAAAATAGTTTCCAGACTTGTCTTGAGCCAACATAAAGATGTGGAACTTATTAGAAGAACCAGATTGGTAAGTCAAGTATTCCATGCTACCTTTAACATAGTTCATAGAAGGATATTCACGCTTTAGTTTATCCAGCGTATTTAGGATGTCGTCTTCGCCCGCATCATAAACGGACATGGCTTCAAAGTCGGTCATAACCTTTGGTTATCATCACGACTACTTAAAGATTCTCATTCATCCCTGTATTGGGAAAAATCCTCATCATACTGGAAAAAGTTATAAGCACCGTTCCAAGGAACTAAGAAACAATTGATAGCCAAGCCATCATCGTGCTGTTCTGAATCCCAACTAAACTCTCCATATTTGTTGAAAAGTTTCTGGGCCTCTCGGAAGAAATCTTCTACGGTGGGTCCTTCATCTTCGTCATCTTCTGACAATAAAACAATGTTTTTACCAAAAGTTTCAGAATAGGTGTAATCTGGGCTGGTAATTGGAAGATTTGGTTTCAATCGGCGTTCTGCATTAAAACTTTCAGAAGCCGACTTCTGTTGCATTTCATAATCTTCTTGCATCTGCTTTTCCAAGTTCTCCATCGCCCTCTCGTATTCTTTTGAGCCTTCATACTCTTGAAGTTGGCGGTCATATTCTTCCTCTTGCTCAAGCCATTCTTCAAATGAAGGTGGGTCGCCGTCTAAATCCCATTCTTCAAGCATTTCTTGGTATTCTTCTTGCCTTGAATGTCCATACGGCATATTAGACATGGGGTGTTCATAATAATCAGAAGCGAACTCGTCTTCAAAAGCAATACGATTAAAGACCGCATCTTCGTATTCGGCAGGAGGCATTGTTCCTTGCTCTCGGTAAATATCGGTCATAATTTGAAGGTGAGTGGGATAATCTACTTCTTCATTATATTCTAAAACCATGCGTGTATCCTCAATAGTATTACTCAAGGCTCGGCGGGCTTCGTCAGAATCTCCACCGGGGAACGCATCTAACATTTGTTGGACGGTAAAGTAAGCGGTGTTGAAATCTTCTAATCCTAAATCTTGTTGTAATTGTTCAGATAACTCTCGCAAAGTAATTGGCTTACGAGAATAAGTTGAAACTTTTGGTTCACCTTCAGGCCGTCCTTGAGGCATCCACCGACCTTTGGAATCACGAGGCAAATCTCTCCAATCTGCTTCAAAAGTTTTATCTTCGCTAATAAAAATTACTTCAATTCGTCCATCGTGAAACTCAATGTCGGAAATATAGTATCCTTTCGGAGCCAAGAATGGGATTTGGGCTTCAATAATATGTGCGCCTTCTTCATAATAATCATCGGTTTCTTCAAAACCAACGGGCATAAGTTGTCCTGATGCTTCAAATCTTTTGCTCTGCAAGTCTGCGAGAATTGGATGAGCAGACCAAAGGGCATCGTATTCATCCTCATTAAAACGACCATCTTCTTCTAAACAATCATTCAAAGCGTCTAAAGTGGCTTTAGTGGCATTGACTAACTGACCGATTTCATCTTTACGCATGGTTTTGTATTCGGCTTCATACTCGGTGGACAAATAGGCTTCGGGTTCACTAATGTCAATACCACGATAACGCCAAATAGGACCTCCCCAATCGCCGTTGTTGTCAATAGTGCTTCCCCAATAACGCCAATTATTTACGACTTCATCTTCTGCCTCGTCTTCATCATAGGCTTCAACAGGGCCAACGGAATAATAATGCAAAACAGGGACACTAACCATGTATTTTAATAATTCAGGGTCATCAGGGTCTTCGGCTTCAAACCATTTAAGGTTGGAATCATCATATTCGTTGTAGCCATAGAGATACACAGTTTCACCTTTTCTTCCGCAATCATCACAAGTAATCGGAACAATTACGGCTTGTTCGTCATCCTCATCATCCCATTCATAAGACTCAATTTG
>TARA_B100001778_G_scaffold7015_1_pt1 | contig 13201 bp, 8 predicted proteins | sample TARA_B100001778 | Tara Oceans TARA_B100001778 (sample SAMEA2623826) | marine metagenome | biome: marine biome (ENVO:00000447); feature: deep chlorophyll maximum layer (ENVO:xxxxxxxx); material: "saline water (ENVO:00002010), including plankton (ENVO:xxxxxxxx)" | depth 40 m
TCTTTATTTTTCAAAAGGAGATTTTTTTAAAGCAAGAGATATTTCCAATGAAATATTAAATCAAAAATATATTGATTCAAATATTTATCAAGATGCAATAGAGGTTTTCGCTCGTTCATCAATTTATTTGAAAGACTCCTTGGCAGCTTATGAAAAATTTAAGTTACTCGAGGATTCTCCAAAATCTATACTAGCTGCTGAGGCAAATTATTATAAAGCATATCAATTTTTCTTGAAAGGTGAATATGAAAAATCTAATGAGATTATTGCTAATATTTCTAATAAGTACGGTAATTCAGGAATATGGAGTGCAAAAAGTATTTTACTTATGGCTAAAAACTTCATAGAACTTGATGATAGTTTTCAATCCTCTTATATTTTAGAAAATCTAATTGAAAATTTCAAAGAATTCCCTAATATAAAATCAATTGCAGAGGATCTATTGATTGAAGTAAATAGAAAAATATCTGAAAAAAATTCATCATTCGAAATAAAAAAAAATATTAATGAATAAGAATTTTGTATTTATTTTTTTCTTTTTGATTAATATCTATTGTCAAGAAAACCAGACAAATATTACTACTCAGGAATTGACCGTTACTAAATCATATTCCCCTATGCTTACAAACAAGAATAAAATTCGTTCAAGAGTATCCGGTAGTTTTATGGATCTTTCTTCCAATTCTTCTATAACTTATGATTTACTCCAGATCCCCGTTATATCTACCTTCAGTCCAAACAAAGCTAGTCCTTTAAAATTGCAGCGAAATATTTCAAAAAATTCTAGCTTTAATAATCATCTTGACTTTGGTTTTGGTAATAGAAACCAATTATATTTAGATTTAAGCAATAGCTTCAGGTTAGACAAGCTACAAAGTTTTAATATTGATATAGTTAGTTCTAATTATGGTGATGTGAGCTCATCCCTTGTAGAAAGTGATGAATCTTTATTTGCATTTGCTTTAAATCATTTATACTCTTCAAATAAAAATGAGATAAATCATACTTTTTATGTAAGATCTTCTACTAATAATTATTATGGGATTTATTCAGAATCTGAAATATTAAACGATCCTGTTCTTTTAAATAAAATAGATACAAGACAAAATAGAACGGAAATTAATTTTTTATCTAATTGGAAATTTTATAATAGATTTATTAAAACTGCCTCATTAAATTTTAATTCAAATTTTGATTCCTTTGATTCGAATGAACAAATTATAGAAATAAAAGCGGATATATTGTTATCGTTTTTAAATACAAATTTTTTGATAATACCAAAATTTGATCTGGTAAATTCTTTTTTTTCTCAGGGATATCAAAACAGAAATTCAATTCAATCAAATTATTCAAAATTTGAAACTCTTATTCAGCTTAGCAATATTCAATATAAATTTAAATACCAAATTGGAGGAAAAATTAATTATATTACAAATATTCAGGACAATTCCACACCTAAAATATCTTTCAACCCTGAAATTCTGCTATCTTATGGACAAAACGGTTCGAAATTTCAGCCATATTTGACAATTTCTGGGGGTGTTAATCTAAATAGTTATAAGACGTCCTCATACTTAAATCCTTTTGTAGCGCCAACATTAAATTTAATTCCAACACAAAGTTTATATGATGGTAGATTTGGATTCAAATCTTCACTAACTTCAAAAATTGATTTTATTTTTGGAACTCATTTTAATAGTCAAAAAAATGCTTTTTTTTTCAAACGGTATGCTTACGACAATTCAGTTATAAATAATGGGTACAGATTAGCAAATTCCTATGGTTTAGTATATGATGACATAAATAAGTTTGGTTTTTATTCAGAATTAATATTTCTTCAAAATGATGAAAATTCATTTAAATTATCATTTATCAATTATGATTATGATCAAAAGAAAATTTCAACCCCGTGGAATTTACCTGATTTTGTAGGTTCAATTGATCTAAATATTAGGCTTAAGAATAAGTTTAATATAAAAATTGATGCAAAATTATTAGGGCAAAGACCATCAGCGTATAAAAATGTTTTTTTGAATCAGAATATTCAAACAAGCCCCACAACTATCAAAAATTTATCAACATTAACCCAAATAAAAACAGAGTTTAATTATCGTTTAGCACAAAAACTACAGATATACACAAGGATGCAGTTTAATTTTGGAAAAGATATTAATCAATGGGATTATTTTAGACTTAATGAAAATTTATTTATCGGAGGTATCAGGTACAGTTTTGATTTAACTTTTTAAACAAAAATTTTATGGCTCCAAGTATTTAATTTAAATTTGACAACTAGATTTTTTATTATATACATGAAAAAATATTTATTAATTTTTTTTTCTTTTCTATTAGTTTCTTGTGGTCAAAAGGTTGATTTATTAGTTTATAATGCTAAAATATATACTGCTAATGAAACCTTTGATGAAGCAACATCTTTTGTAGTAAAAGATGGAGTTTTTTTAGACGTAGGTTCAGAAGGTGAAGATTTAAATGATAAATATAATCCTGTTAATGTTGTTGATGCTCACGGTTTAACTATTATTCCTGGTTTAATTGATGCTCATTGTCATTTTCTTCAATATGGTTTGGAGAATCAGCAACTTAATCTCAGGGGAACAAAAAGTTTTAATGAAATTTTGAACAAAGTTATTTCTTATCATAAAGAAAATAAGCCCAAAGTTATTTATGGAAGATATTGGGACCAAAACGATTGGAAAGTAAATGAGTTTCCTGATAAAAAGAAATTAGACTCGGTTTTTCCAGAAATTCCAGTGGTTTTAGAGCGTATAGATGGTCATGCTTTATTGGTAAATCAAAAAGCGTTAGATATTGCTGGAATTGATCTTAATACAAATTTACCTGGAGGAACAATTATGAAGAAAGATGGACGTCTAACAGGTATATTAATTGACAGCCCCAAAAAATTGATAATTGAATCACTTCCGAGGCCTACAAATACTGATAAGGTTAAGGCTTTAATTGCAGCACAGAATAAATGTTTTGAATATGGATTAACCACTGTTGATGATGCAGGTCTTTCCAAAAATGATATTTTGCTAATAGACAGCTTACAGCAATCTAAGATTATCGATATGAGGATATATGCTATGATATCAAATAATAAGGATGACGTTAATTATTTTATAAAAAAAGGTGTTTACAAAACTGAGAAATTAAATGTGAGATCCGTAAAAGTTTATGCTGATGGTGCTCTAGGTTCTAGAGGGGCTGTTTTAAAAGAACCCTACAGTGATGATGTTAAGAATAAAGGAAAGTACATAACATCATTTGAATCAATTGATAGTTTAGCTTTAAAATTATCATTGACAGACTTTCAGATGAACACACATGCAATTGGTGATGCAGCAAATCACACTGTCTTGAAGATTTACAATAAAGTTTTAAAAAATAAGACAGATCCAAGATGGAGAGTAGAGCATTCTCAAATAATTTCACCTGAAGATTTTCAGTTATTTAACTCCAAAATTATTCCATCCATTCAACCTACTCATGCCACAAGTGATATGTATTGGGCAGATGAGCGTTTAGGTCACAAAAGACTCAAGGACGGGGGTTATGCTTACAAGAAACTTTTGGATTGGTCAGGAACAGTTGCTTTAGGAACTGATTTCCCTGTAGAAAAAATCAACCCTTTTCATACCTTTTATTCTGCTGTAGCAAGAAAAGACTTGTTGGGTTATCCGGTTTCTGGTTTTCAAAAAGAAAACTCTTTATCAAGGTATGAAGCACTTATGGGTATGACTTCATGGGCAGCCCATGCTAATTTCGAGGAAAAAGAAAAAGGGAGTATTGAAATTGGAAAATTTGCTGATTTTGTGATTTTAGACAGAGATATTATGAAGGTTGATGAGAAAGATATTCCCTCCACTAAAGTTGTTGCTACTATCCTTGATGGCCAAATTGTTTATAGTAATCGTTTTTAATTTAAAATTTTTATTTTTCATTCATATAAACTTTAAAAAATTTAATTTTTTTAATAATATAATTTAAAATAGTTTAGTTTTTTAATCAAATTTATATATAAGGTTTATTTTATTATATATTTAGTTATTTTTGAATGAAATTATTTGAATATGTGTGGAATTGTTTGTGCTTTTGATCTAAAATCTTCATCATCTAAGTTAAGACCTCAAATTTTAGAAATGTCCAAGAAGATTAGACATAGGGGTCCTGATTGGAGTGGAGTTTACTCAGATAAAAATTCAATTATTGCTCATGAACGACTAGCTATTGTTGATCCTACATCAGGACAGCAGCCGTTGTTGAGTGATGATGGATCTTTAATTTTAGCTGTTAATGGTGAAATATACAATCATAAAGAATTAAGACATAATCATGTTAGTGATTATAAATTTAAAACCAAGTCCGATTGTGAGGTTATTATCCCTTTATTTAAAGAAATGGGGTCTGATTTTATAAATCATTTAAATGGAATTTTTGCTTTTGCATTATACAATAATAAAACAAATGATTACTTGATTGCGAGAGATCATATGGGAATAATACCATTATATATGGGGTGGGATAAAGATGGAACTTTTTATGTAGCATCTGAGCTTAAATCTCTTGAGGGTATATGTGGAAAAATAGATCTTTTTCCCCCAGGACATTATTTAACTAATAGTGATAAAGAACCAGTTAAATGGTACGCTAGAGAGTGGTCTAAATATGAAAAAATCAAAAATAATCAAACTTCAATTGAAGATCTTCACGATGCCTTATCGGATGCCGTTCACAGACAACTAATGAGTGATGTTCCTTATGGAGTTCTACTTTCTGGAGGATTAGACTCATCAATTACATCTGCTTTAGCTAAGAAATTTTCATCAAAAAGAATTGAATCTAATGATAAAAAAAACGCATGGTGGCCCCAATTACACTCATTCTCTGTGGGACTTGAGGGATCACCAGACTTAAAAGCTGCAAAACTTGTAGCTGATCACATTGGAACTATTCATCATGAGGTAAAGTTCACTATCCAAGAGGGTCTTGATGCCATTAGAGAAGTAATCTATCACTTAGAAACATATGATGTTACGACTATAAGAGCTTCAACTCCGATGTTTTTGATGGCAAGAGCTATTAAGTCTTTGGGAATAAAAATGGTGCTTTCTGGAGAAGGAGCTGATGAACTCTTTGGAGGATATTTATATTTTCATAAAGCTCCATCACCAAGAGATTTTCATGATGAGACCGTAAGAAAACTCAATAAACTTCATCAATACGATTGTTTGAGAGCCAATAAATCATTAGCTGCATGGGGTATTGAAGGAAGGGTGCCTTTTTTAGATAAAGAGTTTATAGATGTAGCAATGAGATTAAATCCTAAAGATAAAATGATAACACCTGAAAGGATGGAAAAATGGGTATTAAGAAAAGCTTTTGAATCATATTTACCCGAATCTATTGTATGGAGACAAAAAGAGCAATTTTCTGATGGCGTAGGATATAGTTGGATAGACACACTGAAAAAAACTGTTGAAGAAAATATTTCTTATAATATGATTAAAAATGCTCATTTCAGATTTCCAGCTCAAACACCTCGAAATAAGGAAGAATTTTATTACCGAGAAATATTTGAAGACCATTTTCCAAGTGACGGAGCTGCTTTAAGTGTTCCATCTGTTCCTTCAGTTGCGTGCAGTACTCCAGTCGCTCTAGAATGGGACGAGACATTTAAGAATCGGAATGATCCTAGCGGGAGAGCAGTTTCAAAAGTTCACGACCAAGGTTATTGATTTCTTAATTTTCATTATTGATAATTGTTGATAACTCCTATTTAGTTTGACTTGTTAACCCCAATAATGGCTTACCTTTTTCGTATATTTATTTGATATAAATACTCCTAAAAAAAAGCTCTTATAATTATGACTGAGCCAAAAAAAAACCAAAAATATTCTGCAGATAGTATTCAGGCCCTTGAGGGTATGGAACATGTAAGAAAAAGACCATCAATGTATATTGGAGATGTCGGCTTAAGGGGTCTCCATCATTTAGTTTATGAGGTTGTTGACAATTCTATCGATGAGGCTTTAGCAGGACATTGCGACACAATTTCCGTTACCATAAACGAGGATAATTCTATAACAACTGAAGATAATGGAAGAGGTATTCCAGTTGGACTCCACAAAAAAGAAGGAGTTTCTGCTTTAGAGGTTGTAATGACAAAGATAGGAGCAGGGGGCAAGTTTGATAAAGATTCCTATAAAGTATCAGGTGGTTTGCATGGCGTAGGGGTTTCGTGTGTAAATGCATTATCTTCATCATTAAAAGCAACTGTTTTTAGAGATGGAAAAGTCTGGGAACAGGATTATGAACGTGGAAAACCGCTATCCCCAGTTAAAGAGGTTGGATCTTCAAAAAAAAGAGGGACTTTAGTTACTTTTAAACCAGATACAGAGATTTTTAATCAAACAATTGAATATAATTATGAAACACTATCTCAAAGATTAAGAGAGTTATCATTTTTAAACAAAGGTATTTCTTTATCAATTAAGGATCATAGACAAAAAGATAGTAGCGGAGAATATCTAGGTGAAACCTTTTACTCTAAGGATGGTTTAAAGGAATTTATTAAATTCTTAGATGAACATAGAGAGCCAATTGTGGAAAATGTTATTTCTATTGAAGGAGAAAAGCATGATATCCCCGTTGAGGTAGCTATGATTTACAATACATCATATTCTGAAAATCTTCATTCCTATGTCAATAACATTAATACTCATGAAGGGGGTACACATTTATCAGGATTTAGAAGGGGTCTCACATCTACATTAAAAAAATATGCAGATTCCTCTGGATTACTTGATAAACTTAAATTTGAAATATCCGGAGATGATTTTAGAGAGGGATTAACTGCAATTGTATCTGTAAAGGTTGCTGAACCCCAATTTGAAGGACAGACAAAAACAAAGTTAGGCAACAGAGAGGTTTCATCTGCTGTTTCTCAGGCTGTTTCAGAAATGTTAGAAAACTATTTAGAAGAGCACCCTAATGATGCTAAAATCATTGTTCAAAAAGTAATTCTAGCTGCTCAAGCCAGACATGCGGCCAGGAAGGCAAGAGAAATGGTTCAAAGAAAGTCTGTTATGAGTGGTGGTGGTTTACCAGGAAAACTATCCGATTGCTCTGAACAAGACCCTTCATTGTGCGAAGTTTTTCTTGTTGAGGGTGATTCTGCTGGCGGTACAGCAAAACAAGGAAGAGACAGAAATTTTCAAGCTATTCTTCCCTTGAGAGGGAAAATATTAAATGTTGAAAAGGCTATGCAACACAAGGTTTTTGAAAATGAAGAAATCCGAAATATTTATACTGCATTAGGAGTAACAATTGGAACAGAAGAAGATAGTAAGGCATTAAATATTGAAAAGTTAAGATACCATAAAATAGTTATAATGTGTGATGCTGATGTTGATGGAAGCCACATTTCAACATTAATTTTAACTTTCTTTTTTCGATATATGAAGGAATTGATTGAATTAGGATATGTTTACATTGCAACCCCACCCTTATACCTTGTTAAAAAAGGTACTAAGAAAAAATATGCATGGAATGATGATCAGAGAGATAAATTAGTTATAGAATTTGGACAAGGTGCTTCTGTTCAAAGATATAAAGGACTTGGAGAAATGAATGCTGAACAATTATGGGATACTACAATGGATCCTGAATTTAGAACATTGAGAAGAGTAACTATTGATGCTCCAAGTGAAGCGGACAGAATTTTCACTATGCTTATGGGTGATGAGGTTCCTCCAAGAAGAGAGTTTATTGAAAAAAATGCAGTTTATGCAAAAATTGACGTTTAAAAATAAAATTCATTTTATATGAAAGTAACTATTGTTGGAGCTGGAAATGTGGGTGCATCATGTGCAGAATATATTGCAATTAAAAAAATAGCAAGTGATATAGTTTTACTTGATATTAAGGATGGTCTAGCAGAAGGAAAGGCTTTGGATTTATCACAAACATCCACAACTTTGGGATTTAATTCTAGAATTATAGGTGTAACAAATAATTATGTCGCAACATCAGATAGCGATGTTATTGTTGTAACATCAGGTATTCCAAGAAAACCAGGTATGACAAGGGAGGAATTAATTGGAATTAATGCTGGTATAGTTAAATCAGTAACCACTAATATTCTGAAATACTCACCTGATGCTGTAATCGTTATTGTTTCAAACCCTATGGATACGATGACTTATTTAGCTATCAAATCAACAGGAATTGCTCAAAATAAAATTGTTGGTATGGGTGGTGCTCTAGATAGTTCAAGGTTTAAAACATATCTATCAATGGAATTAGATAAACCTGCGAGTGATATAGACGCAATGGTTATTGGCGGTCATGGTGATACAACAATGATTCCTTTGACTAGACTTGCTACCTATAATGGAATACCGATATCTAATTTTTTAAATAATAAAATTTTAGATAAAATTGCATCAAATACAATGGTTGGAGGTGCAACATTAACAAAACTTCTCGGGACATCAGCTTGGTATGCACCAGGTGCATCTGTATCATATTTAGTTGACAGCATTTTGAATGATCAAAAAAAAATTATCCCATGTTCTGTGATGTTAAGTGGTGAATATGGGTTAAATGATTTATGTCTGGGAGTCCCTGTAATAATTGGAAAGAGTGGAGTAGAAGAAATTATTGAAATTAATTTAAATGAAATTGAAAAAGAAAAACTTCAAAAAAGTGCAACTTCAGTAAAAAACATGAATTCCTCATTAGACAATCTAATTAATTAAATTTTTATTTAAAACAATTTTTTTAAAATCTTTTAGCAAGTTGCTAAAGACTATGTTAAAGTTTATATTTGCTGGCTGAAACAAGCATAAATTAAATAAAATGCAAAATAATTCTTTAGTTCGAGTTTTTGCTATTCTCTTTGGGATAGTTAGTTTATATCAACTTTCATTCACTTTTATAGCTAGTAATGAAGAGGAAAAGGCTCTTAACTATTCAAAAAATATAATTGCTGAATCTGAAGAAAATTATTCAGAATTAAGAAATAATATTTATAATTCCTACCTAGACTCTATTGGGGACATAAATATTTTTGGCTATACATCTTACAATGATGCTAAAGATAAAGAACTTAATAAAGGACTTGATTTAAAAGGCGGGATAAATGTAATTTTACAAATATCGATTCGAGATGTTCTAAAGGGGTTAGCTGAGAATTCTAAAAATCAGGTTTTTAATCAGTCCCTCGATGAAGCTGATTTACTTCAAAAAAGTACCGATGAACCATATGTTGAATCTTTTTTTATTGCTTTTGATAATATAAAAAATAATGAATCGTTGTCAGACCCCTCCATTTATGGCAATAAGACCCTAAGTGATGAGGTAAATTTTGAAATGTCAGACCAAGAAGTTCAATCAGTCATAAGAAGAAAAGTTGATGAATCAATTATATCTGCATTTGAAGTATTAAGGAAAAGAATTGACAAATTTGGAGTGACTCAGCCAAATATACAAAGACTTGGATCCTCAGGAAGAATTTTAGTTGAACTTCCAGGAGCCAAAGAGGTAAGTAGAATAAAAAACTTATTACAAAGTACAGCACAACTTGAATTTTGGGAAACAGTTAAAAGTGACCAACTTAGTTCATTTTTGATTGATGCAAATGAAGTTGTAAAGTCAAAGCAGGAAATAGTCATTGACAAATCCAAACCAATAGAAAGCAAAGAATCTCAAATAGACGAATTATTAGCTGATGTAGTTAGTGATGATAGTAATGATTCTATTTCAACTAAAAATAATCCAATTTTGGATTTAGTAGTTGGATTTAATTTTCAGGGAGGTGGACCTGTTTTAGCTCAATTTTTAGATAAAGACAAGCAAAAAATTTCAGAATACCTCGATTTACCCGAGGTAAGAAGAAAACTTCCACCACAATATAGATACATTAAATTTGTATGGGGAAAAAAATTGACAGATTCTGATGTAATAGATTTATATGTTTTAAAATCAAATCGAGATGGAGTAGCTCCACTTAGTGGTGGAGTGGTAGTTGATGCTGTTCAGTCATATGATGCAGTTGGAAATGCGGCTGTTAACATGCAAATGAATGCAAAGGGTGCAAGAATATGGGAAAACTTAACAGAAAAAGCCTTTAAACAATCAAGTAATATTGCTATAGTTTTAGACGACATAGTTTATTCAGCCCCAGGTGTTTCTAGAGGAGCAATATCTGGAGGCAGGTCAGAAATAACTGGAAATTTTACACTTAATGAAGCAATTGATCTTGCGAATGTTCTGCGTGCTGGAAAATTACCTGCATCAGCAGAAATTATTCAGTCCGAGATTGTTGGTCCTTCCCTTGGAAGAGAAGCAATTGAGTCTGGAATATATTCCTTTTTAATCGCTTTGATATTAGTTTTAATTTGGATGATTTTTTATTATGGTTCATCTGGAATATTTGCAGATATAGCATTAGTGTTTAATATTTTATTGATTTTCGGTATTCTAGCTGGACTAGGTGCAGTTTTAACTTTACCAGGAATTGCTGGGATTGTACTAACAATTGGTATATCTGTTGATGCTAATGTTTTAATTTTTGAGAGAATAAAAGAAGAATTTAAAAAAGGTAAAGGTCAAATAAAAGCTGTCTCTGATGGTTTTAATAGCGCTTTATCATCCATTTTGGATGCAAATATAACCACTGGCTTAACAGCATTTATTTTATTCATTTTTGGTACAGGTCCAATTAAAGGTTTTGCTACAACTCTTTTAATTGGAATAGCAACTTCTCTGTTTACTGCTATTTTCATAACAAGAATATTAATTGATTCAAAAATTTCTAGTGGTAAAATGGTTGCATTTGGTACTAAAAGAACTAAAGATTTATTTAATAATTTTAAAATTTCATTTATTCAATTAAGAAAGCTTTCATATTCTTTTTCAACGATATTTTTATTTATTAGTATTTTTTCACTTGCATCAATAGGATTAAACCAAGGAGTAGATTTTGTTGGTGGTAGATCTTATACTGTCAGATTTGACAAACCTGTTAATCCAACAGAGGTTCAAGAGAATCTAATATCTGAATATGGTAGTGCTGAGGTTAAAACCTTTGGAGAAGAAAACCAATTAAAGATTACTACAAAATACAAGGTTGATGTAGAAGGAATCGAAGTTGATAATGAAATTCAAGAAAAACTATATAATTCCCTTAAAAATAAACTTCCTGCATCATTAGCATATGATGAATTTGTTAATGGATCAGATGAAAAGCAGGTTGGAATTATGTCATCCATAAAAGTTGGTCCTACAATAGCTGATGATATAAAAAATAATTCTTTTTTAGCTATTATAGGTTCGCTGATTGTTGTCTTTTTATACATACTTCTAAGATTTAGAAGATGGCAATACTCTCTAGGTGCAGTTTCAGCTGTTTTTCATGACATATTGATTGTTCTTGGAATATTTTCTCTAACGTATAAGTTTATGCCTTTTAACATGGAGATAAATCAAGCATTTATTGCGGCAGTTTTGACAGTAATTGGCTATTCCCTAAACGACACAGTTGTTGTCTTTGATAGGATAAGAGAATATATAAATGATCACCCTAAATGGTCATTAGATGTTACACTAAATACTGCGTTAAATAACACATTAAGTAGAACATTGAATACTTCATTAACTACTTTAATTGTTCTGCTAGCAATATTTATATATGGTGGAGAATCAATAAGAGGATTTATGTTTGCACTAATTGTTGGGGTTGTTGTCGGAACTTATTCATCTGTTTTTATTGCAACACCCATCATGTATGATACAGTGAAAAAAAAGATGGTAGAAGAAATCAATCAAAAAATAATTACTTAAACTACTTCCTTTTTTGACTTAGCTAATAAAATTATAATCAGTCCTGATATTATTAGTGGAATGCTTAACCATTGACCAGTTGACAAAAAAGGAAGAATCTCTTCAAACCCACCCTGACTTTCCTTAACATATTCTATCAAAAATCTAATGCTAAATATTCCTGTAAGGAAAACTCCCAAGAGATAACCTCGGATATGGTTAGTTTTAGGATATATTCTTCTTAAGATTAGGAACAAAATAAGATAACCAAACGACTCATATAATTGAGCAGGGTGTCTAGGTAATATTTCACCTCTATTTTCAAAAATTACTCCAAAATTAGAATTAGTGTAAGTACCTAAAATTTCAGAATTAATAAAATTACCCAATCTAATAAACACACCACCAAGAGTAACTGGGACGGTTAACTTATCAAATATCCATAAAGTTGATTTCAATTTATAGTTAAATTGAAAAATTATAATTCCCAATATTATACCTATTGCAGCACCATGACTAGCTAATCCTCGAAATCCAGTAAACTCATAGCCTTTTATCAAACCAAATAATGATTTATTATTATTTTCTCGTATAGGTAGTAGGATTTCTAACAGATGATTTTGATAATAATCCCAGCTGTAAAAAAAGACTTCACCCAATCTAGCTCCAATTAGTGTGGAGAAAACCATATAAACAAATAATGGTTCTAGATAATCTTTAGATATATTTTCATTTTCAAAATATTTCTCAACTATTTTAAATCCTATAGTAAATGCTAGAACAAACATTAAGCTATAATAATGTAATCCAAAAGATCCTATTTCAAATAAAGTTTCATTTGGTGACCAAGTGATTTGAATTAACTGAATTTTAATCATGACAAATTATATTGTTTATAGGTTTAGGGAACAGGATCATAACCACCGCTTCCCCAGGGATGACACTTTACAATTCTATTAATACTAAGCAATGTGCCTTTAATGATTCCATATTTTTTTATTGATTTAGCAGAGTATACTGAACATGTAGGAGAAAACCTACATTTAGGACCTAGTATTGGAGAAATGAGTTTTTGATATATAAAAATCAAAAACAAAAAAGGAGCATTAGTAATATATTTAATCCACTTCATTACTAGTTAATATTGTAATTCGATTTATCTTTTTTGTCTTCTAAGCTAATTCCTATATCATTTAAATCATTTCTGATTAAATCTGCTGTTTCAAAATCTCTATCTTCTCTTGCTTTATTCCTAATTTTAATAAGGATTTCAAGAGTATTTTCAAATAAACTATCTTTATTTTCAGTTTTATATGGTTCAGTCAATCCTAGAATTTCAAAAACAAAAATATTA
>TARA_B100001778_G_scaffold37184_1_pt1 | contig 13187 bp, 12 predicted proteins | sample TARA_B100001778 | Tara Oceans TARA_B100001778 (sample SAMEA2623826) | marine metagenome | biome: marine biome (ENVO:00000447); feature: deep chlorophyll maximum layer (ENVO:xxxxxxxx); material: "saline water (ENVO:00002010), including plankton (ENVO:xxxxxxxx)" | depth 40 m
GCATATAATGACCAAAGACTAACTGGTGATCATGAAACTCAATCAATTACTGAATTTAGTTATGGCGTATCTGATAGAGGTGCTTCTATTAGAATTCCGATTATGACAGTTGAAAAAGGCTATAAAGGTTGGCTTGAAGATAGACGACCAGCTTCAAATGGAGATCCATATAAAATTGCGGGTAGGATAATTAAAACTGTGAAATCTGCTAAAATTTAATCTTAAGTTAAATTTAATTGATAAACACCTCTTTTACAGGGGTGTTTTTTATTAATATAATAATTATCAATTACATGCATCCATTAAGCTTATAATAAAAAATAATATACCCCACCCAATTATTGGCCCTAAACATCCACTTAAATCAACACCTGAACTGTAATTTGAAGAATAACTTGGACTGGAATAACTTGGACTGGAATAATTATAAGGTCTAGGTGGTGATAATTGACGAAGCATTTGTCTTGCTTGTTTTAAATTAGTATTCAATACTTTTTTATTTCTATCCAAAAATGACTTTACTTCATTGTTTAAGTCCATTAACTCAAGTCTTTTAACCAATCTATTAACTTTTTCAAGATCTCTGATAGTCTTTTTTAAAACAGTTTCTAGTTTGTAACTTGATCCATAAACACCTGCACTCGCACTAATATTATAAGATTGAATTTCTGAATTTTGAATTTGATTTTGCTTATTACTAACTTCTATTGAGGTGTCAATGACAATATTAGCAACTTTACTGCTTAATGTAATATATAATTCATTTTTATTTCCAAGACTAACTTTCATCTTATTTAAATAAGGTTCACATGTGTCTAAATAAGATTTTGCAGAATTTAATGTTCTATTTTTAAGTTCACCATAATCTTTAGTTGCAATTAAGATTTCCTTCGCACCTTCACTTTTTTTCAAATCTTTTGAACTCTTTATAGTATTTTTAATTTGGGTTTTTAACTTAAGGTCCTCAGAAATTAATAATGCAAAATTATAAATAGAAATATATGAATAATCACTACCTGATTGGGATAAATAAAGTTGTCCACAGGATTCGAGCTCTCTAGCGAGTTTATCAGCATAGTTCTTATATTGTAAATTAGATTTTCCTAAAATATTTTTTAATTCAATTATTTGATTTTTAGTATTAATCATAAGATTATTACCAATATTGAATCCATCTGTGTTTTTCTTTCTATCATCTGCAGCCTTTTTAATTTCATTATTAATTATACGAATTAAAACATTTGTCTTATCACCATGTATTTTATTAATGACTGAATCATCTAAATCATTTAAAATTGAGTTAATTTCATTTTGTTTAAAAGTAGTCTCAAGAATTTTTTGAATTGAATCTGAGTAATAATCTATCATTTCCTTTGGTGTTAAAGACTTTGATGATGATGATATAGATTCAGAGTAATTTGTAAGAAAATTTGAACTTAAAAATTTGAATTTTATATTGATAGATTCTTTGATTTCAATATTTGAGGATTCTTGATTGAAAAAAATATTTTTGTTTTTATCTATGTTTTTTATTAGCAATAAACTTGAGAGGTTATTAAATGTACTGTAATTGCTTTTTGTTACTTTCTTTACTTTAACAATTTTACTCCATAATTCAATACATTCACTTATTTTATTATCATTTAAAAGCTTTAAACCCATTGCGTCCCCAGGGTTAATATCAGAAAACCAAAAAAGAGAATACTTAATTTTATCAATAGGAGAGTTAATGGAATTTTCAATTTTATCAATTGGATAATCTTTTAATTTGAAATTAGGAAATGAAATACCTTCAACATCAAACTCAATTTTCAAATCTTTTCCAATTTTATTAAAGGCTTTTATTTTATTAATATTTCTTTTTATTTCACCAATTTTAGAGTTAGATAAAATTCCAATTAACCTGTAAGGGTTTTCTACAATAAATTTTTGAATTATACTCATTAAAAATTACTTTTAAAAAAAGATTGATTTATATTTATTTTTTTAAATTTAGTTAAAAATCATAATGAAAAAAACGTTAATATTTTTTTTTATTTTTCTGACATCATTCTTAAACAGTCAAGATAGTTTAAATGACACTATTACTAATGATAAAATAAATAAAATAACACTTAAGATTTCAGAGTTAATTAAATCTGTAGAAAATCAAAACAATAAGCTAACTGAGTTAATCAAGTCGAATGAAAAATCTTTTAAAAGAGAAATTGAAGAAATCGATGAAAACCAAAAATCTTTTTTAATAAATTATTCGAAAAGTTATGACTCAATTAATTCTTTAATTTTTAGTCAAATCAATCAACTAATATTAAAAGATGAAAATTTGAATAATCAGCTAAATGAGATTAAAAAAAATGCTGAGGTTCTGAATAATGATATAAAAAATGCAAATAATGATGTATCAGAAATTAAAAAATCATCATCCATAAACTCCAATAACATAGAAAATGTAAATAGAGTAATTAGTGAAAAACAACAGTTCGGAATAATTATTTTCGGATTAGCATTAATACTAATTTTAATTGTATACATAGTTCTTTCTAAAAAATGGTCAAAAGACACCAAAAATCTTGCAGAAAAACAAAAGGAAATATTTGAAAGACAAATAAATGATAGTTTACAAATAACTGAATTACTGAACAAACAAAGTGAAGAAGAATTTTCACAAAAAAACTTAACTAGTAATGATCATTCATTTGCAATAAAAGTAGGTGGCTTGGTTACCAGACTTAGCACAACATTGAATATAATGGATAAAGATGTAAAGGGGCATAAAAAGCTTGTTATAAATTGTGAGAGACTTGAAAAGTCACTACAAGACAATGGGTATGAATTAGTTCCTCTATTAAATAAACCATATAATGATGGAATGAAATTAGTAGCCTCATTTAGAGAGGATGATTCAATTTCAAAGGGTGAAAGAATAATAACTCAAATAATTAAACCACAAATAAATTACAAAGGAAAACTAATCCAATCAGCTGAAGTTATAGTGAGTGTTGGAGAATAAAAATATATTATGAAAATTAAATACGGAATTGATCTTGGGACCACCAATTCAGGCATTGCGAAAATGAACCAAGGTGAAAGTTTTATTGTTAAAAACTCACTTCAAAAAGATACAACACCCTCCTGCATTTCTTATACTAAAAATAAAGGTGTAAGGGTTGGAGACCAAGCTTACAATCAATTAGGGATGGACAAAATTCTTTCTTTGAAAAAGGAAAACTATATGTCTAATTGTTTCATTGAGTTTAAAAGAACTATGGGATCTGACAAAAAATATTATTCATCTCATATGGAAAAAGAATTTTCATCCGAAGAACTTTCTGCTGAAGTTTTAAAAGAATTAAAATCTATAACTCAAGAGGATGATTTAAAATCTGCTATAATTACTGTACCTGCATTGTTCAATCAAAATCAAATGACAGCAACAATAAATGCTGCAAAATTAGCAGGTATTAAACAAGTTAAGTTGTTAATGGAACCAATTGCTGCCGCAATGGCGTATGGTTTAGATAAAAAAGTAAGCAAAGGTAAAATTTTAATGTTTGATTTTGGTGGGGGAACATTTGATGTTTGTTTACTAAATGTAGAAGATGGTAACTATCAAGTTGAAGATACTGAAGGGGATATGTGGCTAGGTGGAAAAAATCTTGATGATGCAATCGTAAATGAAATTTTTATTCCACATTTACAAAAAAACTATAAAATTGAAAGCTTAATAGAAGATGATGTTAAGAACCAAAAACTTAGGGATGCCCTAAAAGTACGTGCTGAACAAGCTAAAATTGAAATTTCTTTCTCCGATAGTTGTTATGTTGAATCTAATCCTGATGATTATCCAAATGATGACGAAGGACAGGAAATTGAATTAGCTTTCAACATTACAAGAGATGAAATGGTAAAGGTACTTTCACCTGTTTTTCAGAAAGCTATCGATATTACCAAAGAGGTTTTGAAGAGAAATAATTTAGATGGTAAGACCATAAATTCTTTAATTTTAGTTGGAGGGCCAACTCTTTCACCAATTTTAAGGGAAATGTTAGAAAAGCAGATATGCAAACCCGACACTTCTGTTGACCCAATGACAGTAGTGACTAGAGGAGCTGCAATCTTTGCATCTACAATTGATGTAAGTGATGAGATAAAAGAGGAAAAAAGAGATTCTTCAAAAGTACAATTAGATTTAGAATATCCATCTCAAACCACTGATAATGAAGTTATGTTAGTTGTTAAAGTTGATTCAGATAAAACTAGTGGTGAATTACCCTCAGAAATTTTTGTAAAAGTCGAAAGGTCTGATGGTGCATGGGAAAGCGATAAAACAGAACTGCCTGAGAGTGGGAATATAATATATCTTGATATTAGTGGTGAAAAGACAAATATTTTTAATATTAATCTTTTTGATAAGGAAAATAATACAATTGAATGCGAACCGGACGAAATTAGTATAATTCCAAATATGGATATTGAAGATGGTGGTGTTTTAGGATACACTTATGGTGTAGAACTTTTAGGTCCAAATGGAAAAGGATGCTTCTACCCTATTCCAGGCCTTGAAAAAGGTAAAAAATATCCAGCCAAAGGAGAAAAGGAAGGTTTGACAACTCAAATTGACTTAAAACCAGGATCAAATAATGAGATAAATATTCCAATTTATGAGGGCACAATTGATGCTGAGGAAACAAGAGCAGTCAATCAGTTATGGGTTGCTACTGCAATATTAAGTGGAAAAGATATTCCAAAACTACTGCCTAAAGGTTCATCTGTTAATTTAATTTTAGACATAAAAGATCAAGGCGATTATGAACTAACTATTGACATACCCTATCTAGATGAAATAATTGAAAAACCACTGAAGCTAGAACAACAAAAAGGAGAAGATGATAGTTGGTTTACAACGCAATTTAAAAACATTGACAAAGAAATTCTAGAATTAGAAAAAAATTTAAAAGGTGACAAAAAAAATATACTAGAAAAAATCAAGTTTAAAGTTTCTAAAGCAAAAAAAGAATATAACTCCAATAAAGGGGATGATGGTACAAGGATGATGATAAGAGATGAAATTAGAAAACAATTTACTGACCTTGACAACCTTGCAAGTGAAAATGAACTTCCCAATGCCATTGAAAAGCTTGAAGGAACTTTTTCGTTGTTAAAGGAGAAAGGGGAATCAACTGAAAATGAAAACTATAAAAATTCATATAATATGTTAAAGGATAGAATGGATGGAGTTATTGCATCTAATGATGTTACGCAAATCAACGATTTGAAAGATCAAATGGGAGAATTATTAGTTTCAATTGTTGATGACGAAGCGGGTGTTCAATTGTGGGTTGGTCTACTTATCAATATGAATGAAGATTTTGACTCTCATCAATGGAAAGATAAAGGCAAAGCTCGAAGTATATTAAATAGTGCTCTATCTAATGTTAATGATTTAACCAGAGAAACAGCAATTATGTATTGTCAACAGTTATGGAAATTACTTCCAAATCCAAAAGAAAAAGGCGGACCAGATGACATATTAAAAACTTAATTAAATGTGGAATTTAAAAGGAATTGAAATTAATGATCTATACAAAGTTGATCATTTTATAGAGAAAACAGATTTTTGTGAAATATATACTGGATCAGATATTAATTCGTCGAAAGTTATAAACTTAAGTATTTATAAAGATTCTGAGATTGCAGATGATGACTTAGACGAGGATGGTAATTTAAAAGAAATACAATTTTTAGAAATAGGTATTGATGCATTTCCTAAGCTTGTAACTTTTGGGGGTTTTAATAATAATTCTGATAAATTTAGATATATAGCAACAGAACATATTACGGGCGAAAGTGTAGCTGAAAGAATAAAAAGAAATGGTCCTCTTGATGAGTATGATACATTAAAAATTGCTCTAAAATTATGTGAGGTTGGAGAGAAACTTCACAATAGATCAAAACCAGTACTAATAAATGGATTATCATTAGATAATATAATGATTGATATGAGCGAGGATGATGAAAAAATTAGGTTTAGAAATCTAATAAATATGAGGTTATTAAACGACAATTTTAAATATACATATTTAGATGGATTAAATATTAATCATATTGCACCTGAGTTATTGAATAATACTTTTAGTCCAAAATCTGACCAATATAACATAGGAGCTTTAACTTATCAAATGCATACTGGAATGCTTCCATATTTCAATGATGATTCGTTGGATATTAAAGATTCTGTTAATGAGAGAGAACTTAAAGAATTTAGAAATGATGATTTTAAACTTTCAGATGAAATTGATGTAGATTTAAGGTCTGTTTTAGAAAAAACTCTCAGCTCTGACCCTAATGACAGATATGATTCCTTGTCAGAGTTATCAAGTTATTTAAATAAAGAAAGAATAGTTATTGGAGACGAAGAAAATATCATTAAAAAAAATGAACCGGTTATAAAAAGAGGAAATGGTTTTGCAGATGTTGCAGGAATGGAAGATTTAAAAAATGAGCTCGAAACGAAAATCATTGATATTATAAAAAGACCTGAACATTGGAAAAAATATGGTACTACCATTCCTAATGGGGCTTTACTTTACGGTCCTCCTGGATGTGGAAAAACATTCATAGCAAAGAAATTTTGTGAAGAAGCAGGATTAAATTTTAAATTAATAAAACCATCTGATGTATCATCTTCATATGTTAGAGGAGGAGTTGAAAAAATCAGGAAACTTTTTGATGAAGCAGAAATAAATGCACCTAGTATAATATGCTTTGATGAAGCAGATGCTATAATGCCTAAAAGAAAAGGTACTCCTCAAAGTCAACATGCAGATGCTGAGGTAAATGAATATTTAACTCAAATTGATAAATGTTCAGAACGTGGGATTTTTGTAATTGTTCTTTCAAATATTCCTCATGTAATAGATGTAGCCATAGTTAGATCAGGCAGGTGTGATATTCACGTTTATGTACCAGAACCTGACAAAATTGCTAGAAAAAGTCTGTTCGAATTATTTTTAAAAAATAGATATACTGAATCAAATTTAGATATTGATAAACTTTCTTCATTAACAGAAAATTACACGGCTAGCGATATTGAACTTATTGTAAATAATGCTTCACACACATCTGGACTAATGGAGGTGAAGATATCAACAGAAATTTTAATAGAAACAATTGGCAAACAAAGATCTTCTTTAACCCCAAAACAACTAAAAGAATATCAAGATTTTAGAAAAGAATTTGAAGGAGATAAAAAAGACAATAATAGTTCAAGAAATATGATAGGATTTAACAGAAATTAATAATTATGGATAAAATTAAATTTAAAGAAGTTTTAATGAATATTGCTGTTTGCGCAATAGCCTGTGATGGTGATATTGACGACAGAGAAATTGAAGCTTTAAAAAAAATTGAAAAAGAAACACCTTATTTTTCTGGTGTTGACTTGTCAAATAAACTTGATAAATCCTTAAATCAATGTCTTAGAGATATTGAAAAGTTTAAAGAAAATATTTTTAAGAAATTAAAAAAAATTGATTTAAATATTGTTCAAGAACTAATGATACTTGAAATTTCTTTGAGAATAATATCTGCAGATGAAATTGAATTGGAAGTAGAAAAAGATTTTATTAAAGATTTAAGAAAATATTTAAAGATTGAAGATTTTTTGATTTATGAAAGATTCGGAGATATTTCATATTTGAAAGTTGAAAATGTTGAAATAAAGTTAGATAATTTTAAGAAAATTAAAACTCTTAAAAATTAGTAAAAGAGAGGAAAAATTACTTGCTCAAGACAATCATGACTACTTGCATAAAAATTATGTGTAATGAGAAAAAGAAAGAGTATTTAAAAAAAAGTGATGATTCTATTTTAATTATAATAGATTGATTTTAATAATAACTATTATTTCTTCTTAGAATGAATATGTGGATCATCTTTTCTAACTAGGTATATACCTAATGAAAGAGCTAAAACAGATAAAGCAAACCATAAAAGATCTTCTGGTGTTCCATATGGCATCTTCAAAATTCTTTCAAAAAAGTTAACTATAAGAACCATAATAATTACCTTAATTATCTTTTGTTTTAATTCATCTAAATTTTCTATTTCAAGTATTGTAATATCAATATTTTTACGTGCAATATCAATTTTTGAAATAAATAACTCATAAATACCAAACCCAAAAATCATTAAAACAACTGATATTAAATATAAGTCTATGCCCTGGATAATTCCAACAAGCAATTCCTGATGATAAGATTGATTATTTAGAAGGTTAGATATTTGCTTAAAAATTGTTTCAACTATTTCATAACTACCAACTAAAAATAATACTATTGAAGCAACTACTGAACTTATAACAGAAAAAATAACAATGTATCTAGTACTCCAAAGTATACCTTCACCAATTCTTTCAAAATTAGATTGTTCATGCTCTTCTTTGATCCCCTTTTCATCCATATTTAAAAAATTATTAGAGCTATAATATACAAAAAATATGTTGCCAAAATAAATGGTAAAGTCTTAAAACTTATTTTACCAGATCTATACACAATAGTAATAATTAAAGTAAAGAGAAATAATATTAGTAATGACCACATTATTAAATTACCTCCTAATATATTATCACCAAAATTTGTAATACCAAGTCTATCAATAGGAACATCTAAAGAAATTGGAGGATAGAAAATTGAATAAACAAAAACAGGTAATCCAAGGCCTATACATATGTCAAAAATATTAGAACCATATGTGTTAGAGAAAGAATCATTAAACTTATTATGCTGAGCATCTTTGATTGAAAGAATTGTATCTGGAATACTTGATGAAATAGCAGCAATAAAAAATGCTGAAATGAATAAATTAATTCCCAAAGTATTTGAAATTTCCTCAACTACAATAACAAGATTATAACAGGCTAATGAAATGATTAAAACTGAAATTAGGATTACTATTGAAGAGTTTAAATAATTAATTTTTTTAAAACCCAAAAGATTGAATAATCTTAAATTAATTAGTGATTTTGACATAGTGTAAGTCAAGCCATTTTCAAATTTTATATTACAAATCTCTTTATTTTTATCCTTGAGTTTGGTAGTATTTCTTTTTTTATAAATAAAGAAAACATAAAAGAAGTATGTTACAATTAGTAGTAAAGCGTAGTATAAATTTAAACCAACAACAAAACCTAAACCTAGCAAGATAATTGAAAATAAAAGGAAGAAACCATCTTGCTTGACTATATTTTTGTTAATATTAAATGTTTTAATTTTATTTTTTCTATAAGCAAAAATGAATGCTATAAAGGGAATTATGGCAATGTTGAATGCAGAACTACCAATTATAGTTGCATATCCAGCGGAAAAACCCTCAATATCTTTGTAAAAAAATAAAAACAAAAAGGAAATCATAAGCTCAGGCAGAGAGGATGCTACTGCGTTAACAGTTGGACCCTTGATACCATCACCCATATTTTTCGTTATGAAATTCGCAGCCAAATCAAAACTGGATGAAACTTTCCACATTAAATAAATTGAAATAAAAATCTTTATAAAAGAAATAATCATTAGAAATCTTTATCAAATTTATAACTAAAATTATATATCTAATTAAAAACTTACTTAAATATACTATATTAGGTAATATGATAATTTCTTTAACAGCATTCTTCTTGATTTTTTTGGGAGCTTTTATAATAATTGTTGGTTTTTCTTTCTTAAAAAAAGAAAATAGGGAAAAGTTTTTTGACTTAGAAAAAAACAATAGTGAACTGCTAGGGCTTTTTTCATTATTAATTTGTTTACCAATAGTAATCTTACATAACATTTGGACAGGTCCATGGGAAATATTTGTTTCTTTAATGGGTTGGTCAGGATTATTGAAAGGTATCAATAGAATTGTTAAAATACCTATACTTTACGAATATCGAATAAAAAAAATGCAATCAACATCCAATATCACTGGATGGATTATGATAATTTTTGGATCTATTATTCTTTATGGAGGGCTAATTAATTAAATATAATGAACAAAATATTTAAGTTTTTAGCTTTCTTGAACAAACTTTTTTTACCTAGCTATACAAAAAAGGGACTTGCTCTTAAAAATGCAAATAAATTTCAGCTATTGATAATCGGTTACCGATATTATATCACTAAAAACTCACTTTAAGATGAGGTTATTAATATGTTTCTTAATAATATTTAATTTAAGTTGTAATAATGACACTCAACAAATTGCAATTGTAGTTCACGGAGGTGCCGGTACTATTTTAAAAAAAAATATGACTGAGCAGATGGAAAAAGATTACAAAAGAGATTTAGAAGAAGCTATTTCAGCTGGGTTCTCAATTTTAGAAAACAATGGGTCAAGTATAGATGCTGTAGAAGCTACAATTAAAATTCTTGAAAATTCTGATTTATTTAATGCAGGAAAGGGTTCTGTTTTGTCATATGATGGTGTTGTAGAAATGGATGCTTCAATCATGGATGGTAGTAATTTGAATGCCGGAGCTGTAACTGGAGTAAAAACAATAAAAAACCCTATATCTGCAGCAAGGTTAGTTATGGAAAAATCCGATCATGTTTTATTATCAGCAAAAGGAGCAGAATCATTTGCTCTCTCTAAAGGATTAGAAATTATTGATAATGATTATTTTATAACTGAAAAAAGGTTAAACTTATTAAATAAAGCAAAAAAGAAAGATTCACTAATGGATAATAAATTTGGAACTGTTGGATGTGTTGCAATTGATATTAATGGTAATATAAGTGCAGGAACCTCAACCGGTGGGATGACAAATAAAAGATGGAATAGAATTGGAGATGTTCCAATTATTGGAGCTGGAAACTATGCAAATAATTTAACTTGTGGCATATCCTCAACCGGATGGGGAGAATTTTTTATTAGAAATGTTGTTGCTTATGATATCTCATCACAAATGGAATATAAAAAAGAGTCTATTGAATCAGCTGCAAAAAACACATTAAAAAAAGTTAAAAATCTTGGCGGAAGTGGTGGAGTTATCGGAATAGACAATAAAGGAAATATCATGATGAACTTTAATACTGAAGGAATGTATAGAGGCTACAAAAAGTCAGGAACTGAAACAGTAATTAAAATCTATAAATAATTTTTGGAATATTTTTTATTAAAGATTTTATAAATATCCATTTAGGAAATGAGCTTATGATTTTAATCTCATCAGTAAAACTACTTTCATTATCTAGAAATTTAAAAATAGAATTAAACTTGTTGTATTTAAACATCCTTTCAAATAGATTTGATCCCAATTTATTATTGTAATACAATACATCTAAAAACAATAAGTCATAAAACCAAAATCTATTTTTTGTTTTAAATTTTTTGAAACTCTTATTTGTTTTCAAAAAATCGATCAGTTTGGAAGAGTATTTATCAATAAACCTAAACGTATAACCAGTTGATGGCTTAGTCCAGCCCCCTGCAGTTCCAATGTTTATTAAATTTTTAGAATTTTTTTTATCAAATGGATAACAGGTCATTGGTATAATACCTTTTTCAGATTCATTAATAGTATAATCATCAATTTTTAATGACAGTAAATAATTATGTATTTCAGCTTCATATTGTTTGTCATCTAGTATGTTTTTTGAAAATAATGTAAACTCAACCAAAGCCTCTCTCCTACTTGTTGGTAAAACATAAAAAAATCTAGTTTCATCATTTTGTTTAATAGAGAAATCCATCAAAAGCGCGGTATTTTCATCAAATCTATCTTCATTAACCTTAATTGACCAACCCATAAAATGTTGTAATAAAACAGGGTAATTATCATCCTCTAAATATGAATTATCTATAATACTGTTGAAAACCTTATTTCCAAGAAATTGATTTGAATCTGTGTTAACTTTTACTTGATTACCATTATCCTGAACACTTTTAACTTCTGCGTTATGGAAAGTAATGTTTGTTAAAGACTTCAAGTCATCAAGAATTTTTTTATAAAAGAGTTCACTTTTAATCATTTTATAATTGATTGTGTCTAATTTTTTTTTAGTATTAAAATTATGAGATTTGAAAGAGATATTATCCCAAGATTTTATAACGAAATCATTCCATTTTGAATTTTTTGATTCCCAAAAACTCCAGGTTTTTTTTGGAATAGAATAAGCGTTTTTTTCGATTACAAGAATTGATTTATTATCAAAATAACTATCCGAGATTATTTTTTGTAAAAAAATTAATGTAGAAAGGCCACAACCACAAAAAATTATATCATATTCTTTTTTCAATGTAAATAAGTTTTTAATTCAATAATAAAGACTATAAAATATTTGTTTACCATCCATTAGGATCATAATCATCACAATACTCATCACCTAAGTCATAACGACTAAATTCGTCATAATTCACACAAAAATCTTTTAAATTCTTTGTTATTTTATTTTCAACTCGGATTGTAAACCTATTACTATTATTACCACATGGATTACCATCTTCATAACTCGTATTTTGAGCCCAAAGTCTAACAACTTCACCACATCTAATATCATCAAGCCTATCATCTCTATCGGAACAAGAAAATAAACCTAAAATTATTAATAGATATATTCTTATTTTCATTAAAATAAATATTACTTATTTTTTTTCTTTTTTGAGCTTGATTCTATAGCGTCCTGCTCAGCATTTTTATTTTTTTGAATTCTAGACTTAAGTTCTTCAATTGAAATGCCAAGTTTTTCAGCTAATTTTTCTAAATTACTCATAATATAAATTTAATTAAAAACTAAATTAATATATTATTTGAGTAATATAAAATAGTCGTTAAATGTTTATTTTTAAATAAATATTACTAAAAGAATCAACTTATCTTGAAACAATATTTTGAAATATTATTATTAGATGAAAATGCTTCATGGAAAGATGTTGAAAATTCATACAATGATCTTTTAGAAATATATGATCCATCACAAAACGAAGATTTTGAAGAATTTGCCGAAGAATATGAAAAGGTAAAAGAAGCATATGAAAAATTAAAAAAACATTTTAAAATAGAAGATGATTCTAGTTTGAAAAAAGAAGAAATACATGATGCAGGAGCAGTATTTACAAAAGATTTATCAAAAAATTTTGATATAAGAAATATAAAAGAAGAGCCAGAAAAGAAAGAAGAGCCAAAAAAGAAAGAAGAGCCAAAAAAGAAAGAA
>TARA_B100001778_G_scaffold111476_1_pt1 | contig 13063 bp, 12 predicted proteins | sample TARA_B100001778 | Tara Oceans TARA_B100001778 (sample SAMEA2623826) | marine metagenome | biome: marine biome (ENVO:00000447); feature: deep chlorophyll maximum layer (ENVO:xxxxxxxx); material: "saline water (ENVO:00002010), including plankton (ENVO:xxxxxxxx)" | depth 40 m
AAATAATAATATAAAAACTATTATTACATCCGGACCACCTCATAGCATGCATTTAATTGGATTAAAAATAAAAGATAGTTTAAATATTAATTGGATAGCTGATTTTAGAGATCCATGGTCTTCATGGGATATTTTAGATGCAATGAAGCCAAGAGATAAAATCATTAATAAACATAAAGAATTAGAAAAAAAAATTTTAAAAAATGCTGATAAGGTAATTGTAACAAACCGTAATCTTTATTCTGAATTTTTAAATATAATTGATGATAATAAATTAGAACTTTTAACCAATGGCACTTTATTATTTAAAAATAAAAAAAAATACCATTCAAAGAAATTTAAAATTTCTTATTTAGGTTTATTAAATAAATTTAGGTTTCCCAAGGTTTTTTTTAATGTTTTAAAGGAAATAATAATAAAAAATGATGACATAGAAAAAGATATTGAAATTTTCATATCAGGTACAATTGATAATTCAATTTATAATTATTTAATTAATGATAGTATTTTGAAAACAAAAATAAATTATGTTAAAAACATTGAATATGAAAATACATTTCATCATTTTAATTCTTCAAGTCTTTTGTTATTATTACTCAATAAAAAATCAATAAACACTACACCAACTAAAATTTTTGATTATGCTTCATCTGGAACACCTGTTTTAACTTTAGGGGAGAAAAAAGATAAATATATGGATTTACTTCTTGAGGAATTATCTTTAGAAAAGATTGTATCTTATTCTGATAAAACTTCTATTGAAAATTCAATTTTAAAATCTTATAAAAATTTTAAATTAAAAATTAAAAATAAACCATCTGAAAACATTAAAAAATATGATAGAAAGTATTTAACTGAAAAACTTTCTAAGATTTTAGATTATTATTATTAAGAAATTTATCTATTAATTTATTTAAATCAATTGATATTTTCAAAAAATAAATAATTGGAACAAAAAGAATAATAATGATAAAAGATTTAAATATTATATCTATAATAAAATTTTCATAGGATGGAAAATAGTTGGTTATTAAGTATATGAAAATACTAGTGAAAATAACATAAAATGATTTTATTGAAAAAGGTAGAAAATAATATTTAGAGTAAATAAAAATAATCTTAGTAAGATTAAAAACTACGGAAGATAATAGTGCTGCATAAGCAGCTCCGTCTATTCCATACTTTGGAATTAAAATATAATTTGAAAATATAGTAATTATAGCTAGGATGATTATTGATGTGACACTAAATTTATAATGTTTAGACATTAGAATTAGTTCACTTCCAAAACTTGATGACATAGTTATTAGTTTAGCTATACATATTATTGGCACAATGCTTATTCCATCTATAAAATTATTTTTATTAGGAATTATATTAAATATGTTTTCAAGATTACTAATTAATAATAGGAACAATAAAGAACCGATTATTAGTTGATTAATTGATACTATTTTATAATAATTTTCAACCATATTTAAGTTTTTTTCTTTAAATAGTTTAGAAAGAATAGGTGTAGAAATTTGCGATATTGCTCTTCTTGGCATTTCGATAATAATTGCAATATAAAATGCTGTTGTATACACACCTGTATCAGATAATCCCAATAAAGCTGAAATCATTAAAATATCTATATTTAAAATTATAATATTACCAAATCCACTTATGAGAGAGTAGATATTGAAGTTTAATATGTTATTTATCTTAGTTTTTATTTTTTTAAAGCTAAAATCAAATAGAAACTTTTCTTTGTTGTAGGAATAAATAATTAGAATTATAACACCGACTGAATATATTGGTATTTGTAAGATTATCATTTCATGAAAGTTTATTATTGACATAGATAATAATAAAACTGAACAGCCTGTAAATATCCTATTTAGTACTCCATTAGTGAAATTTGGAAGTATAATATGCATTCTTGATTTTAAATATGATTCAAAAATTGTACTTATTGTTAATAGAAGTAAAATTGAAACTATAATATGAAAATAATCAATTATTAATTCTGATTTTTTTGAAAAAAAATTAATTATTTGTTGATTGAAAATAAAAATCAGTAACAAGACAAATGAAAATCCAACAAATGATAAAAAAAATTGAAGTGAAAAAAATTCATTTTTTGATTTAACATCATTACTGAATTCAGGATAAAATTTTATTGAAGTACCACTTATTCCAAATGCTGCTATTGGTAATAATAATGTAGCCGCACTAATAATTTGTCTTAATAATCCTATTTCTTCAGTTTTGAGATACTTTGGAAATAAAATTAAAGAATTTACAAAACCAATTAGTACTCCTAAATAAATTATTAAAGAACTCCAAAAGCTTTGTTTTAATAGTACTCCCATTTTATTTTTTTATGGCTTCTATTGCATAATATCTCTTAGAGATATTTCTGAAAATCGATCTAATTCCAGGAATAAATGATGGATTTGTCCATTTTTCTTTTCTTATTATTTTCCAACCTGACTTTTGAAGTAACCAATCAAATTGCCAATCTTCAAATTCGTGAAAATGTGAATCTCTTATATCATCATAATTACGGTATGCTTTACTATACCATAGATTCAATGGTACTGTTGCATATAATCTTTTACATTTAATGTTTTTTAATAATTGAAAAGGGGAAACAAGATGTTCTAAAATTTCAAATGCAGTTATAGCATCAAAATTCTCTGTTTTATGATTTATTGGAAATAAATCCAAATCATCACCATTTGTATTTTCAACATCATAACCTTCATTTTTCATTCTATTAGATAACCTATTTTCTACTCCAATATCTAATATTTTACTTTTAACAGGTAAGGTATTTTTTAAGAATTTGATTGTATTATTAAATCTAACTTTTTCAGAATACTTATAGTTTAAATTTTTAATTTTATTAAGCATTTTTATAGTTGAACTTTTAACTAAGTTATATTTTATTAATAAATTAACTTATTAAAAATATTTTTTTAATAATATTTTTAATTCTAAAACTTCTTATAAAAGAACCTTGTTCTTTCGAAACAAAATATGATTTTTTCTTTTTATAGGCATTTAAATATCCTAAAGCACATCCTGTTATAGTATTAATTTTTTTATTTTTCCAAAACATTTTCATTGTTGCAATTAAGGAGATGAATATGCCGTATCTTAATTTATACATGAGTTCCCCTTGCTTGTATATTATTTTTTGATTATATCTTTTACTTGTTCTTCTAAGGTGTTTTACTATAATATTTTCATCAACTTTAGTTTTGTATTTAAAATACTTTGCTAAAAGTTCGTCGACAGTGTCCCAACCAAGATTTTCAATTAATCCACCTATATCTTGAAAACAATTTTTTGAATAAAGCTTTAATGCGCCTCTTATATGCTTTTTATCATGCAAGTCTTCATATAGCCACTGATCATTTTTTTTTACAAATAAAACACCTGAACATATACCTATTTTTTCATCCTTCTTAAAATGTTGAATCATTTTTTCAAAGTAATTTTTTGGTAAAATGATATCTCCATCAAATTTTCCTATTAAATCATATTTTAGTTTTGATTTTGATTTACCAAAATTGAAAGCTTTAATTATTTTCTTTCCAGCTTCTGCTATTCCATTTGAACTTTTGTTGTAATCAGTTATCCATGAAAATTTTCTAGAATATTTGTTTATTATTTTTTTTGAATTATCTGTAGAACCATCATTAACTAATATTAAACTTGAGGGTTTAGTAGTTTGATTAACAAACGATTGTAAGCATTTATCTAATTGATTTTCTTCATTAAATATTGGAATTATAATTAATATTTTCATATTCTTCTTAAAAGTACCATAATTTTATTGCCATAATTGAGGATGATATTACAATAAATATTTTAATAATTTCATCAGATTTATTGTATGACCATCTACTAGCAATCCAACCACCTATTGAATTTCCAACACCCAAATTTATTCCTAATATCCAATTAATTTTATTTTCCATAATAAAAATTATTAAAGCAAAAGTTGTATATACGAATACTACAAATACTTTAATGCTATTTGCTTTTGATAATTTAATTCCATTAAAATTAGATAAAACAGTAAGAATTATGAACCCAACTCCTGCATGAATAAACCCTCCATATATTCCAATAAAAAAAAACAAAATTGCTGAAATTATTTTATTGCTAATATTTAATTTTTTTGAATTTTTATTTAATGACTTTCTATTAAAAACTATTGTTGATACGACTAAAACAATAACTAATGCTAGTATCTTATTAAATAATTCTTCATCAATATCTACAGCAATTTTGGCACCTATTATAGCACCAATTAATGCTGAGATAGATAGCCAAGATGAATATTTAAAATCTGAAATTCCTCTACTTTTATATCCTGAAATTGAAAAAATATTTTGCATAAAAATTGCAACTCTATTTGTGCCATTTGCAATATTTGATGGTAAACCCATAAAAATAAGAATAGGAAGAGTTAAAAGAGATCCTCCTCCAGCTATTGTATTGATAAAACCAGCTATTATTCCACACAAGAATAGTATAATTATATCATTTAACGCTAATTCCATACTCAAACACATTCAATTTATCTTTTGATAATTTTAATAATTGATTCATAGTTTTATTTGTTACCGGATGAATATAATTTTTAGCTATTTCATTTAATGGCACCAAAATGAAATTCCTATTCTGAATTAATGGATGAGGAATAATTAAATTTTTTGAATTAATTATATCATTATTAAAAAATAATATATCAATGTCTATAATTCTCGGTGCCCATTTTTCTTTTCTGATCCTGCCTAGTTTTTTTTCAATACTTAGAATATGTTTTAAGACTTCTTTACATTCCAAATAAGTTTCGATTATTATAATTTGATTTAAAAAATTAGCTTGAAATTTAAATCCCCATGGTTCAGATTCATATATTTTTGAATTATTAATAATTTTTCCAACCTCATTAAATAATTTACTTCTACTTATAGATAGATTATGAATTCTATCACCAACATTTGATCCTAATGATAAAAATACTTTATTTATTTCCAATTGATTGTTTATCCCAGATTCTTTCGTGAATATAATATAAAATAGGTTTTGTTATTATTTCAGCAATAGCAACACCACCACCTAATTTAGCACTTTTAATTATGAACGTACTTATTATAAATGTATCTAATGATCCAATTATCCTATACGTAATTGCTTTGTATAAGCTTCTTTTCTTTGAATGGTGAAATGAATCAGATTGCTTATTCCATCCAATTCTCCATGCTCTTTCATGAAAGTAATATATAATCAATTTTGTAATAATTTCAATTGAACCTATTAAAAGACCATCTGTTACACTTTCTTTAACTGTTGTTTCAGTAACTTCAAAGTTCATAGAAATTAATCCAATATCGGATAAAAAAAATAAAATTTCATTTCCATAATAAGAAAATAAAAATGCTAGAATTGCAGTATCGAGCGAGGCAATTACTCTCCATGTAAAAGTTTTATAAATACTTCTCTTATAAGTTGCTTTTATTTTTTTTTTCATAATCTAATTAGTTTTTTTAAACTCAGTTTTTTAATTGTTCTTGAAACTCTCTCAGCAAATTTTCCACCTAAAGCTCCATCAATAACTCTATGATCATAAGAATGAGATAGAATTAATTTATGTCTAATTTGAATTTCATCTTTATTTTTTCTTTCAACTACACAAGGTGTTTTTTTAATTTCACCAAAAGCCATTATTGCTACTTGCGGTTGTAAAATTATTGGGGTACCCATTAGATTATGGAAAGACCCAATATTTGACATAGTATAAGTTCCTTCTGTTAATTCATCAGGAATCAATTTGTTTTCTCTAGCCCGAACAATTAGATCATTAACTTTTTTATTAATTTCAATAAAAGTTAAACTTTCAACATTTTTAATAATTGGAACAATCAAATTGCCATCATCTAGTGCTACAGCTAAACCTATATTAATGTTCTTTTTCATTATAATTTTTTGATTTACATATGAAATGTTAATCATAGGAAACTTTTTAATTGCTCTACATAATGCATAAATAAATATTGAATTAATTGATAAAGGGATTCTGTGTTTTTTTAGAAATGAGTTTTTAATTGAAGATCTATCTTTCATTTGTTTAGATATATCGCAATCAACAAAAGAAGTTACATGAGGAGATATTTTTTTTGATTCAACCATTTTTTCAGCTATTAGCTTTCTTACTCTATCTGGTTCAATTATTTTTTCATTATCTCTAGATTTTAATTTTTTATTTTTTGATTTTGATTTTTTTAAATCTAAATATTTAATTAAATCTAATTTTGTAATTCTATTTTCCTTTCCCGAGCCATTTATTTTTTCTAATTCATTAATTGAAATATTTTCTTCTTTTGCAATATTTAATACCAAAGGAGAAAAGAAATTATTTGTTTCAGACTCATTTTTCTTATTTATAATTTTTTTATCTTCAGAGGAAAAACTTTCAACAGCATCATTGAATAATTCATCGGCAAGTTTAATTGGATCATTATCATTATCATTATCGTTAGCTTCAATTTGAGCAATTGGATTTCCAATTTGAACAATGTCACCTTCTTTTGAAATGATTTTTTTAATTTTTCCTTGAAATAATGAGGGTATTTCTGTATCTACCTTATCGGTTGAGACCTCTAAAATTGATTCTTCTTCTTTTATAAGGTCTCCTTCTTTCTTAAGCCATTTTAATATTTTAACTTCATTAATACTTTCACCCATTTTTGGGATTGTTAACTCAACTAATTTCATAATTCACAAACGATAGAATTAATAATTTATAATGTTAAATATACTTATTTTTTTAAATATAATTTAAGAGCTTTAATCTTATCATATTTAAAATATTTAAACAAGACAACTCATTGTTTAGTTGTCTTTCTCTAGTTAATAATAGTTTTTTTGAGATTGTTTTTTTAGAATCAGAATAAGCAATAAATACTGTTCCTACTGGTTTATTTTTAATGCCTCCGGATGGACCAGCTATTCCACTTGTAGCAACACCTATTGACGAATTGAACTTTTTCCTAATATTTTTTGCCATATCTTTTACTACTTCTTCACTTACGGCCCCATACTTATCTAAATTATTTTGAGAAATATTTAATTCTCTTTTTTTTATATTATTATCATAGCATACTATGCTTCCTATAAAATACTTTGAGCTACCACCTATGCTAGTTAATTTATGAGACAATAAACCTCCAGTACAACTTTCTGCCACAGCTATAGTTTTCTTTTTACTAATTAATAGTTTTGAAATAGAATATTCAATGTTTTCATCATCATAACCATAAATATATTTTTCAATCGTTGGTTTAATTTTTTTTATTTCTTTATTAATATTTTTTTTTAATGAAATTATATTTTTTCCACTTGTAGTAAGTCTTAGTTTTACTTGCCCAATACTTGGTAAATAAGCAAGTTTGATATTTTTATCTAAATTATTTTCCCAAACTTGAATTTTGTCAGCCAACCATGATTCACCTATACCAATTGTTTTAATTATTTTATGATATATAATTGGTAGCTTGAATTTATTTTTTAGTGAAATTAAACATTTATTTTTCATTATTTCTTTCATTTCAAAAGGCACTCCTGGCAATGAAATTATTATTTTCTGATGTTTTTCTATCCATATTCCTGGTGCAGTTCCATTTAAATTGGTTATTTTTTTTGCACATTTTGGCAGATAAGCTTGCGAAATATTTTTTTTTGTAAGTTCTAAGTTTCTTTTTTCAAATAGATTTTTAATATCATTTAATGCTTCTTCATTTAAAGTAAGTGTAGAATTAAAAAACTCGCTTAAACAATTTTTTGTAATATCATCATTTGTAGGGCCCAGTCCCCCAGTCATTATTATTATATCATTTGAGTTTATTGAATTTTTTAATGTTTTTAAAATATCCTTTTTATTATCACCGATAGTTACTCTTTTTTTTGTTATAACTCCTATCTTATCTAATTCAAAACTTAACCACTGGGCATTTGAGTCAAGAATATGACCAAATAATATTTCGTCTCCAATTGTAATTATTTGACAAAAAACCTTCTTCATATTATTTTCTAACATATACTACAAAATCAAAGTCGTATTTATGAAATTTATCTTTTTTGTTTGAAATTCTTGAAACTTCTTTCCATTTTTTTTTGTTCCATTTAGGAAAATAAGTGTTTCCTTCAATATTAGATTTGATTTCAGTGATGTATAATCTATTTACATAATTAAAGCTCGCTTTATAAATTTCTCCTCCTCCAATGATAAAAATTTCATCATCATTATTATTCATTGCACTTTCAATCGCCTTTTCAATTGAATTAACTACTATTGAACTTTTAGTTTTGTATTTATTGTTTCTTGAAACAATTATATTATTTCTTTTTGGTAATGGTCTATATTTTTTTGGGATTGACTCCCAATTTTTTCTTCCCATAATAACGGTATGATTTCGAGTAACATTGCTAAAATATTTCATGTCATATGGTAAACTCCAGGCAAGCTTATTGTCTTTACCAATTACTTGATTACTAGATACAGCTACAATTATTGAGATATTCTTCATAATTTGTTTCCTTTTAAATATTCTTTAACATTTAAGATTTTTTTCCCTTCTTCTTGAATTTTTGTAATTTGAATACTTTCCCTATCATTATTATTTAGAATAATTTTATCTTCAATTTGATTTAATCCTATTTCAGCTACGTAATTATTTGTATTTTTTGCATCAATGATTTTAAATACTTTTTTATTATGAATAATTCTAGCTCCAGGGTAGGGGCTTAATCCTTTAATAAGTTGGATTATATTTTTATCATCTAAATCAAAATCAATAAAACAATCCTTTTTTTGAATTTTGGGAGCTTTTATATCTTTTATAGTTATTTTTTGAATTTCTCTTTTAATATTTTTAGTAAAAATATTTTTAATTGAATCTTTTAAAAGCTCAGCTCCTTCTTTCATTAGTTTATCATGAAGACTACCTGCTGTTTCATCTTCACTAATACTAATTTTTTTTTTATTTATAATATCTCCCTCGTCAATTTTTTTATTTATAAAAAAAACAGTAACTCCAGTTTCTCTTTCTCCATTGATTATAACCCAATTAATAGGTGCAGCACCTCGGTAATTTGGTAATAAAGAAGCATGCAAATTAATTGAGCCATATTTAGGAATATTTATAAGTATTTCAGGTAACATTCTAAATGCAACAACTACAAGAAGGTCAGGTTTAATCTTTTTCATAAGATTAATAAATTCTTCGCTTTTTAAGTTTTTAGGTTGATAAATAGGTATATTATTTTTAATAGCAAAATTTTTTATTGGTGAAAATGATATTTTTTTTCCTCTACCTCTTTTTTTATCAGTAGCAGTTACAACTCCTAATATGTTATAATTAGATTTTATTAGAACTTTTAAACTTTCAACAGCAAAATCAGGGGTACCCATGAAAATAATATTGTTTTTTTTCATTATTCAAAGTCTTTATATAACAAATACTTTTTTCTAATTACTTTGTAAGAATCAATTTTTTCTTTCCATGAAGCTCTTATTTCATTTTCTGACAGACCAGATATAATTTGATTTTCCAAAGTTTTATTTCCTGCAATTCTAAAAAAATATTTACCAAAAAAACTATTATCTATTTTTTTTAAATCATTATAAAAATCAATTAAATATTTTAAATTAATTTTTTTGTCAACTTTTACTTTTCTAAGATCAATTCCATATGAAGTTTTGTTTTCAAATTTTGGTTTTGATTCTTCTTTAACACTCTTAGGAGTAAAGTTATAATCTTTAATAGACGATTGTGGATGTCCTATTATTTGAAAAGGAAATTTGGTTCCTCTTCCAATGCTAACTATCGTTTGCTCGAATAAACATAAAGAGGGATAAAGAAGAATAGATTGATGATTTGGAAGATTAGGGGAAGGTTTAACTGGTAAAATATAATTCATAGTATGATCCCAATTTTTTACTTTTATAATATTAAGTTTTAAATCTTGGCTATTGTCAATCCATTTTTCACCTTTAATCATTTTTGCTAATTCACCTACTGTACATCCATGTACAATAGGAATTTCATGCATTCCAACATATGATTTAAATTCTTTTTCAAGAACTGGTCCATCAATATAATTTCCATTAGGGTTTGGTCTATCTAATATCAAAAATTCAATTTTAAGCTTAGCACATTTTACCATCATATTGTGCATTGCGCTTATATAGGTATAAAATCTAGCACCAACATCTTGTATATCAAATATTACTATATCAATGCCTAACATACTTTCATCAGATGGAATTCTATTTAAACCATACATTGATATTATTGGAATTTTTTTATTTTTTATTTTTAGTGTATCATTTTCTATTTTTTTCCCTCTTTCTATAGCGCCTTTAAATCCATGTTCTGGAGTAAATATTTTTTTTATATCAAACCCAAGGTTAACCAATGTGTCTATTAGATGTTTATTTTTTACCATTGATGTTTGATTTACTAATAAACCAATTGATTTATTTGAAATAACTTTCTCATATTCTAATATTCTTTCAGCTCCTACAACAACATGTTTGTTGTTTTGAAAACCAAATAATTGAATTGACAAAAAATAAAATAATAGACAGGTTTTATAAAATTTATTCATTTGTTATTATACTTTTCTATAAAAGTAAAATATTTAAAACAAATAAGTTGATGAATTAGTTTAAAGAAAAATATTTGTTATTCTAAAGATATATATGAATGAATTAAATCATTTTTCCTTGAAGAGCTGCCAACTAAAATTTTGTATTTAATTTCCTCAATTTCCCATTTTTTTTTCTCAGGGTTATACCATGACAAATCATTAATATTTAATTTGAAAGAAACATTTTTTGTTTCTTTAGAAGGAATCAATATCTTTTTAAATCCTCTTAATAATTTGATAGGTCTATCAACTTTTGATTCGTTAAAGCCAACATATAATTGCACAACTTCTTTACCATTATAGTTACTAATATTTTCTATATCAAATGATATTTGATAAGTTGAATCTTTTGTATTTAACTCTGATATAATAAGGTTTTTATAATTAAACTTACTGTAACTTAATCCAAATCCAAATGGATATGATATTGCTTTTCCAAGTTTTTCAAATAATGTATAACCATGATAATATCCGTAAGTAATTGTATCAGTGAATGGATTAAAATATGGATAATCAGAAATATTTTTTGGAATTGAAAATGGTAATTTGCCACTTGGATTAACATCTCCATAAAGTATTTTTGCTAGTGCTTTGCCTCCTTCCATTCCTGAATACCATGAAAATAAAATTGAAGGAACTTTACTTTCCCAATTATTCATATCTATAGCACTTCCCCCTACATAAACTACAACGAGGTTTTTATTATAATTAGATAATTCTTGAATTAATTTTTCATCATTTTCTGGAAGTTTCAAATTTACTCTGTCGCCACCTATTTTATATCCAGGTGAATCGATAAATTCGCCTTCATCTTTATAAGTATATCCTACAACAATAATTAGTTGATCCACATTTTTTGCAATCTCAATTGCATCATTAATATTTGAGGCATCACTATATATAACTTTATTTTTACTATTTCTGTGATAATCTTTTACACCTTCTAAAGGAGTTATTACATAAGGGGCATGAGAATCACTACTTCCCCTGTCTCCAGTATTCTTTACATTTGCAATTCTACCAACAACTCCAATCTTTAGATTAGAATCTTTTTTAAATGGTAAAATTTTATCATTTTTAATTAAAACCATACTTTCTTCAGCAGCTTTTCTTGCTAAATTTATATGTGATGAATCTAAAATCAAATTATCATTATATTCAATACTATCGTAAGAAAAAGCATATTTTAATCTAGTTTTTAATGTATTTAAAACTAATTTATCAATATCAGAAATTGATATTTCTCCTGATTTAATTAATGATTTTATGTTATTATAACTATACTCGTCTTGCCAAGGCATTTCTACATTTAATCCAGCCTTTATTGCTTTTTTAGCATCATAAATACCCCATATCCAATCTGTACTTACAAATCCTTTAAATCCCCAATCTTCTCTTAAAATTTTAGTTAGTAATTCATAATTGCTACCACAATATTCTCCTCTAACTTGGTTGTATGCAGACATTAATGATGCAGGTTTCCCTTTTTGAATTACTTTTTTAAAATGAGGAAGATAAACTTCTCTTAATGTTCTTTCATCGACAGATACATCAATTTCCCATCTAGAGTTTTCAATACTGTTAAGTGCAAAATGTTTTGGACAAGCCATCACATTATGTTTTTCAATTCCTTTTACTGCTGCAATTCCAAACTCTCCAAGTAACCATGGATCTTCTCCATATGTTTCTTGAGCTCTTCCCCAACCTGGATGTCTTAAGAGGTTTATGCATGGTGTAGCTGCATAATTAGTTTTATTAGCCCTCATTTCTTTTGCTATAACTTCATGCACTTTATATTCTAAATCAACATTCCATGATGATGCTCTTGCCATTCCAACGGGAAAAGTTGTGACAGCATTTTTTTTATCAAGGACTCTTGCTCCTCTTGGCCCATCAGATAAAACCCATGGAGGAATGTTTAATCTATCATTTCTTCCAGCATAAATATGAGCAAACCTATTTTTGAATAAATAATTTCCTAAAAATTTTGGTATAGACTCTATCATTTTTTCTCCATACATTTGATCAATTTTTTCTTCAAGTGACATTTGAGATAAAATTTTTTCAGATAAACTATCAGTATTAATCTCCCAAATTTTTTTTGAATATAAATTTTGATTTGCTTTTAGTGAAATTGTTTTATAATCTTTATTTATATATAAAACAAAAAACATTAGAGTTGTAAAAAGAACTAAAAAGGATATGATTACTTTTAAAAGTTTATAAAACATTTTTATAATTCATTGATTGACTTATCTAGCCAATTATTTCTTTTAGTTATCCATTTAATCAAATAATCTATTTCAGATTCATAACTATTTCCTACATAATTATTTGGCCATAAATATTT
>TARA_B100001778_G_scaffold71100_1_pt1 | contig 13059 bp, 13 predicted proteins | sample TARA_B100001778 | Tara Oceans TARA_B100001778 (sample SAMEA2623826) | marine metagenome | biome: marine biome (ENVO:00000447); feature: deep chlorophyll maximum layer (ENVO:xxxxxxxx); material: "saline water (ENVO:00002010), including plankton (ENVO:xxxxxxxx)" | depth 40 m
TCTAAAAGGTTAATCAATAGATGAGCCTCCATATGATGAACGCCCACAGAAGGCTTATTGAGAGCTAATGCTAGTGATTTAGCTGTTGAGGCACCCACCAAAAGTGGGCCACGTAATCCAGGTCCCGCAGTGTATGCGATACCGTCTATATCTTCCAAGGCTAGTCCAGACTCTTCCATAGTCAGACGTAAGAGGGGTATTATTTTTTTTAGATGGTCCCTTGAAGCAATTTCTGGAACAACTCCTCCATATTCAGCATGTTTTGAGGCTTGACTATAGAGTTGCTCAGAAACGATAGAATTATCCTCAGTATCGAAAATAGCTATACCTGTTTCGTCGCAAGACGTTTCTATTCCTAAAACTTTCATGACTTTAAAGTAGGCTATTCTCGTCGAAAATAAAAAAAAAGAAACACTTTCCAAATTAAAAATGGTTCTATAGAATTGCGGCCTCTTAAGAGATTATTTATGCCATCGATTAAAATAAGACCAAATGAATCTTTTGACGTAGGGCTCAGGAAGTTCAAACGAGCCTGTGAAAAAGCGGGAATCATACCTGAAGTAAGAAAAAGAGAATTCTATGAAAAACCAACTTCAGTTCTAAAAAGAAAAAAGGCCGCAGCTGTCAAAAGAGAACAAAAAAATCAGAGAAAAAATAGACTAGGAAGACCTCCTAGATTCTAATCATCAGCCAAATGGCAAGCCCGATCAGACATCTCATCGAAGAGGCAGTCAAGACCTCTATGAGAGATAGAAACAAAGAGAGAACATCTACTCTTAGAATGGCCTTGTCAGAATTAAAAAAAGAAGAAATTGACAAGAGAATAGAACTGTCTGATGAGGACACCATCAAGATCCTGCAGAGGATGATAAAACAACGAAAAGAGTCTATGTCTCAATTCAGAGATGCTGGTAGAGAAGAACTAGCTGAAAAAGAAGAGTTTGAGATTTTGATACTTGAAGATTTTCTCCCAGAACAAATGAGCGAAGAAGAAATAGAGATCTTAGTGACTGAGACAATTTCAGAAACTGCAGCAAAGGAACCACAAGACATGGGAAAAGTGATGGGCTCTCTGAAGTCTAAAATTAAAGGCAATGCAGATATGGGTCTTGTGAGCAAGATCGTGAAAGAAAAGCTTCTAAGTTAATAAGAATCTAATAGATTGATTGCAATTACTCACACTAGTGAGCATTGAGTTAATCTAAGCCTAAGCCTCTTTTAGTCTCTCCTCTGCAGCTTTTATTGCAGCATACGTGGCTTGATCTATCTCAATATTTAGTAAATCTCCATCTGAAATCTTTGATAAATTAGTGGCATTGAGTGTTTCAGGAATTAGATATACCGAAAAGGAACATTCTTGCTTTTTCGCAACAGTAAGACTTGCACCATTAATAGCAACGTATCCTTTATGGAGAATATAACTGCTCCACTCTTTTGGACACTCAACTACTAACTCTACTTCGTCAATTTTCCTAATAAGTCTTGAAGGTGCCCTACAAGAAATATGCCCTGATAAAATATGGCCACCAACTTCATCACCGAATTTTAAAGATCTTTCAAGATTTACTTGTGAGTCCACAGATATAAACTCTAAATTTGTAATTCTTAGGGTCTCAGGTATTACATCAAAAGAAATAGTTTCTTTAGTGAACTCAACAACAGTCAAACACACACCATTAACAGATATACTCGCTCCTATCTCTAAATCTTTAAGAAATGGCTCAGCTGCGTGAACTATGAGCCTAACACCAGCCTTTGTCTCTTCTTTATCTGTAACCGTACCCAGTTCTTGAACTATTCCTGTGAACATCTTAAAGGTTTGAAAGGTAATTTCTTATTACTTTAGCTTCGTCTTTACGACCAGATAGATCAAAAAAATCAATAAGTTGAGATATTCTGGCAATAGAAGTAATTTCGAGATCAAACTCTTTAGAGATTTTATCCCGCGCTGTTATCTGATCAAATATCTCTTCTCTATCTAATGCAACCATGCATCCTGTTATTTTCCCTCCAGCATTAGATATTATTTCCATTGATTGTTTGAGAGCAGTTCCTGCAGTTAGGACATCATCTAAGATAAGAACTTTCTTGTCTTTGACTTCTCCAACTATATTACCTCCCTCTCCGTGAGACTTTTCTTCTTTTCTATCAAAAGCAAATGGAATTGGTCTTGAAGTCTTCATGCTCAAGGAAGTAGAAACAGCCGCTGCCAAAGGTATGCCCTTATAGGCAGGACCGAAGATAACGTCAAACTCAAATTCACCAGTAAGAATTATTTCAGAGTAAAGAGCTGCCAGACCCTCAATGTGTCCCTCGCTGAAGAAAGACCCAATATTAAAAAAATAAGGACTCTTTTTACCAGACTTAAGGGTGAAATCTCCCAATAGCAGAGCATTAGACTTAAGAGCTAACTCAAAGAATGTTGTATCTACTTTTGACATAAAATTTAAAAACTTAAATATTTTAAAGGTATTTCACCTACAATAAACTTTTTTTAGTTATGGGCAAATTATTTGTTATATCTGCTCCGTCTGGTACGGGCAAAACTTCTCTAATACGGGCTATCCTTGAGGATTCTGAGGTTAGAAATACAAGTCTGGGCATTTCTTGTACAACCCGAGAGCCTAGGGCTCAGGAAGAAGACGGTATTTCCTATTTTTTTGTAACGACTGAGAGATTCAATGAAAAAATTAAAAATGATGAGTTTCTTGAATATGCCGAAGTGTTTGGGAATTTATATGGCACCCCTAAAGACTGGGTCCTAGCTAGGCTTGCTAAAGGAGAAAATGTTTTACTTGAGTTAGACATTCAGGGGGCTTTGCAAGTAAAAGAAGCCTTTCAAGAAACACAAACTATTTTTATCATCCCCCCTTCTTATGACGATCTTGAGAAAAGACTTAAATTAAGAGATCAAGATTCAACAGATGAAATCAATAGACGACTAAAAGAAGCCAAGAAAGAAGTAGGAATAGGCAAAACTTTTGATCAAATAGTAGTTAATAATGACTTTGATCAGGCATTGGACGACTTGAGAAGCTTCATTAGTTCTGGAAAAGAGCAGAGTCAAGAAAGAAAAGATGTAGTAAAAAAATCTTTAAATCTATTACTGGATTGAACAAAGACTTTGCTTTAGAATGCCGCCCTCACAGATAAAACGGATAGATAATGGCTAGAATCACAGTAGAAGATGCTTTAGAAAAAGTTTCCACCAGGTACGAGTTAATAATACTCGCTGCAAAAAGAGCAAGACAACTTGCTACAGGTGGCAGGCGTCCTACCTTAGAGTGGGAAGATGACAAGCCAACTGTAATGGCTCTTAGAGAAATAGAAGCCGGAACAGTAACGACAGATAATATTAACGAATTAAAAGTTGATATTGCTGATCTTGAACAAGAGTTTTCAGAAGAACTCTCTGCTGAAGATCTGCCTCAGTCTTAACTTACTCAAAAAAAATAGCAATAAGCTCTAAAAACAGAGATACTTTGTCTCTGTAAATAATATTGTTATGGAATCAATTGGAGCCTTATCTAAGAAACTTTCGGATTATTTAGATCCTAAGAAAGTTAAGCAAGTGAATAAAGCATATAACTTTGCTTGCGAGGCTCATTCAGGCCAATTTAGATCAAGTGGTGATCCGTATGTTACCCACCCTATTGCAGTAGCATCGATACTCAGCTCTTTTAGAATGGACGAAGACAGCTTGTCGGCGGCCATGCTTCACGATGTCATTGAAGATACCGGGATACCAAAAAGTGTAATAGAAGAAAATTTCAACAAAGAAGTTGCAGAATTAGTAGACGGTGTCAGTAAATTAGACAAGTTATCTATTTCTAGCAGAAATGAGGCGGAGGCGGAGAATCTCCAAAAAATGGTCTTGGCTATGTCGAAAGACATACGAGTTATCGTAGTTAAGCTAGCTGATAGGCTGCACAATATGAGAACTCTTTTGTATTTAAGTAGGGAAAAACAACTCAAAATAGCCAAAGAAACTCTTGAAATATATGCCCCTATTGCTCATAGGATAGGAATGAATAATGTCTATCGTGAATTAGAAGATTTAGCTTTCAAAGTTATTTATCCAACTAGGCATGAAAGACTGACCGCTGCTGTTAAAAAAAATAGAGGTGGTCAAAAAAGAACTCTTAATAGAATTCAAAAAGAGCTAAGTAAAAAGCTTTTAGATCAGGGAATACCAGCTTTAGTGGAAGGAAGAGAAAAGCATGTCTACAGCATTTATCGAAAAATGAAACAAAGACAAAGATCGTTTGAAGAAATAATGGATGTTTATGCGATCAAGATAATAGTTGATACTCCCGAAAACTGTTACAGAACCATAGGACATATACACAGCTTATATAAACCAGTTGAAGGAAGGTTTAAAGACTATATTGCAATTCCTAAATCAAATGGTTATCAATCTCTTCATACGGGGGTGGTTGGCTTGAAAGGATTTCCTGTTGAGGTGCAAATAAAAACCCAAGAAATGAATGATATGGCTGAAAATGGTATAGCCTCTCATTGGCTATACAAATCAGGTAATCAGTCAGATACCAGCCCACAAATACGAGCAAGAAGATGGGTCGCAGGACTACTTGAAATGAGAGATAACTTTGAATCCACTGAAGAATTTATTGAATCTGTCAAAACTGATATTTTTCCTGATGAAATATATGTCTTTACGCCCCAGGGTAAAATAATAGAAATGTCAGGTGGGTCAACTGCGATTGATTTTGCTTACGCTGTCCACACAGACATTGGTCATCACTGCAGAGCCTGCAGAATTAATAGGAGACTTGCGCCCTTGAGTGTTCCACTTGAAAGTGGACAAACTGTAGAAATACTTACCGAAAAAGTTCCTCAAACTTCGCCTGCCTGGCTAAACTTTGCCGTAACTCCTCGTGCAAGAAATAGTATTCGTCATTATTTAAGCAATCTTAAAACCTCAGAAGCGAGAAAATTTGGAAAGAAATTACTAGATCAATCGCTAGCTAACATGGGTATAAAACTTAGAGATATAGAGAAAACAGACCTGAGAAAAGTTTTAAATAATATAGGCGTAAGAAGCTTAAATAGATTACTGGAAGAAATTGGTCTCGGTTTAAGAGTGGGAAATATCGTGGCTCAACAAATAACAGGGTTTTTAAAAGGAAATCATAAAGTAGAAGAAAAAGATATGGTGCCTTTAGAGATAACAGGATCCGAAGGTTTAATTGTCAATTATGCTGTTTGTTGTAAGCCCATACCGGGAGATTCTGTAATTGGACACTTTACTGCTGAAAGAGGATTAGTTGTACATCAAGAAAGATGTAAAAATATTCTTTCAGTTAGAGAAGATCCTCAACAATGCTTTCCTGTAAATTGGGGTGAGCCTTCTGGTCGTTCATTTAATGCACAGATAAAAGTTGTTGGAAGAGATGAGCCAGGCCTCCTTGCTAACTTGGCATCAGTAATTACAAGCCAAGAAACAAATATTGCTTCTATTCAGACAACCGAAATAAACACTGGCATGCATGAATTTGTCTTAGACCTAGAAGTATCTGATAGACTTCACTTATCAAAGATACTTAGAAAAATTAGAACACTAAATAATATAGTCTCAGTCTCTCGCATTCATGATTGGGAGATGAGGCAAGCCACTGCATTACATTAAAATGAAAAAAGAAATTAAAACCGCTAACGCTCCTGAGGCAATTGGTCCTTATTCTCAAGGCATAGAGACTGAAAATTTAATTTTTCTTTCCGGGCAGATCCCCCTCGATCCAAATAGTATGCAACTAGTTGAAGGACAAGAAAATCAGATACGACAAGTTTTTAAAAATATTGATGCGCTTTGTAAAGAAGCTGGTCTTAGTTTAAATCATGTAGTAAAACTCAATGTATCTCTTCACGATCTTGCTCTCTTTCAATCAGTAAATGAAATTATGAAAGAGCTTTTTGTAGAACCGTATCCTGCTAGGGCTGCTCTCCAAGTGGCAAGACTTCCTCTAGATTCATCAATTGAAGTTGAGGCTATTTTAGCTAAAACTATTTAGATGACTGAAGAATCTTCAGATCATCACTCAATTCAAAATTTAAAAGGTGTAGGCCCTAAAAGTGCAACCTCTTTAAATAATTTAGGAATATTTACTATTCCAGATGCAGCCTTCCACCTTCCTTTCCGTTATGAAGACAGAAGCTTCATAACCTCTATTGGCGAAGCAAATTACCAAACACCTGTCCTGATAGAAGGAGAGATAATGAAATCTACCGTGGTTTTTAGAGGAAGGAGAATGCTTTTCTCAGAAATATATGACGGAACTGGCAGATTAACAATGAGGATGTTCAATTTTGCTATGGCTCAGCATAAAGCCTTAGAAGAAGGAAAGATGATTAGATGTTTTGGGACAATAACTCCAGGTCCGAAAGGAAAACAAATGATACATCCCCAATATCAAGTTTTTGAAAAAGATGATTCTATTGAGGTAGAGAAAAACTTAACCCCCATCTATCCCACTACTTCCGGACTTCAGCAAAATAAGTTGAAGAAAATAATTGAGAGCTCCCTTGAATTTTGTGATAAGAACAACCTCCTCAAGGAGGAATCTAAGAATAAACAATACTCTGAGTATGGAAATCTTTTGGAAACTCTAAAATTTCTTCACAAACCTCCGGTAGAAACTAATATTAGCGAATTAATTGAAGGTAAGCATCCTGCTCAACAGTCCCTAATTAAAGAAGAGCTAATTGCTCATATGCTTTGCGCGGGTATATTGAAAAATGAGCTTGAGGGAAGAAAAGGTCCGCTGATGAAAGATAATTCATCATATCAAGAAACTTTTTTAAGCTCCTTACCATTTGATTTAACAAGTGCGCAAAAGAGGGTTTGGGAAGAAATTAGAGAAGACCTTGTAGCAGACGTTCCTATGAGGAGATTACTGCAAGGAGATGTAGGATCAGGAAAAACATTAATAGGCGCCTTAGCTGCTTTGCATGCAAAATCAAATGACTGGCAAACTGCCCTCCTTTGCCCAACCGAAATACTTGCTGAGCAACATTTTTCTTCATTTAAGGGGTGGTTTGAAAATGTTGGCATAAAAGTTTGCTTACTTACTGGATCAACTAAATCGAAAGACAGAAAGTTGATTATCGAAGATCTTGAAAAAGGAAATATTGATATTCTGATTGGTACACATGCAATTTTTCAACTAGGTGTAAATTTTCATAAACTTGGATTAACAATCATAGACGAGCAGCACAGATTTGGCGTTCACCAAAGATTCTCCATGTTGGAGAAAGGTGGAGTAAACAATCAAAGCCCCCATCAATTAATCATGACAGCCACTCCAATTCCTAGAACATTAGCCATGACAGTATACGGCTCTTTGGAAACTTCAATAATTGATGAGTTACCACCTGGCAGAAATCCTGTTCAAACTTCTTCAAGACCAGATTCCTATAGAGATAGAGTTATCAAAAGAGTAGAAGAAGTATGTTTAACAGGTAAAAGAGCTTATTGGGTATGTACGCTAATTGAAGATTCAGATGAGCTGGAAGCTCAGTCTGCTGAGGAGTTATACAAGGAAATAAGTGATTCTCTCCCAAAACTTAAGGTTGGATTAGTGCATGGAAGGCTCAAAAAAGAACAAAAAGATTCTGTTATAGAAAAATTCAGAAATGGAGAGATACAGTTATTGGTTTGTACCACAGTAATTGAAGTTGGAGTCGACGTACCTGAAGCTACCCTTATGATAATTGAAAATCCTGAAAGACTAGGGTTATCTCAATTACATCAATTAAGAGGTCGTGTAGGTAGGAAAGCTAATACTGACTCTCACTGCCTTCTATTACACAGAGAACCTTTATCGAATTTGGCCGAAGAGAGAATTAAAACAATGGAATCCACTAATGATGGATTTGAAATTGCGGAAAAGGACTTAGAACTAAGAGGGGCAGGCGACATCTATGGCCTAAGGCAATCAGGTTTAATGGATCTGAAAATTGCTAACCCTATAAGAGACTCAGATTTATTGATAGCTGCTCAAAATGAGGCTCTTGAATTAGGTAAAAATGAAAAAGCATTTGCCAAAACACTTGTTGAAAGGTGGATTGGCAATAGAGTTGATTATTCAGATTCCTAAGACTTTTGTCCTAAAAGATAAAATTTTCTAGCTGGTGCAGGATATCCCTCTATAGTTAGTGTTGTATCTTTAGAATCCAGAGCTGATTCAAATGACTTGAATGGCATCCATCTGGTTTTTCTTTGCTCTTCAAAATTTGTAAAAACGGGTTTGGTCTCTCTTATAACTTCTAGATTTAACTTCTCAAATAATTCCTTACATCCAAAATCAGTATGTACATAATGGACATTGGGCATAGAGGCATAATTGCCCTCAGTTGGCTGTATACCGGATTCAAATTGATCGGGGGATATAATCGTCTCTATTATTATCTTTCCTCCAGCTGCCAATAAAGAATTAAGTTCATGTAAGTGTTCTATAGGATTCCTTTGATGATACAGGAGACCCATACTAAAAATAAGGTCAAAATTTGTATTTCTCAATCCACTATTCTCTAGGCGTTCGGGTACCATCCTAATTTTTTTAGAACCTACAAAATGATTAATGGAAGCAAATTGAGAAACATGTACGAGATTTGGTTCTAAGCAAAGTACTTGATCAGCTCCATCACCGATCATTCTAAAGGCGTAATACCCATTGCCGGAACCAACATCGAGTATTGTTTTGTCCTGCAAGTCCAACTCTAGCTCTTTAAATCTTATCCATTTCTTACTCGAGTCCCATTCGCTATCAATATTTATATCATTTAGTTTAAAAGGTCCTTTTCTCCAAGGAAGTAGTTGTAAGATTAATTCTTCTATCTCCAGCATGTCTTCACATTGAAAATCAACACTAACTTGATTTTGTAAATTCACATTAACTTCTTTTATTAAAGGCAGTTTGTTCAGGATTGATAGCCAGTTGTCTATTCTTTTATCTTTTTTGGAGCCAAAGGGATTATTCAAATAATCACCAGAAAAAATCTCAACCTCTTCAGAAATAAACACAATTACTTACAAAAAATAAAAGTTCTGAAATTTAAATTAGATAGAACTTTAGTTGAATGAATAAACCCAGTTCGGATGCCTCTTAGGATATGATCTTCTTCAGTTTCTGTAATCAGGACTCCTTCAAGAGAATCTCGCTTACCAGATATTTCCAGATCAGAATAACCATTAGACGACTTAAACTTATGGTGTGTTTCAAAAACCCGATTAGACTCATAGCTATTCTTATAATGTACTTTCTCAGATAGAAGCAATAGCCCTCCTGGCAGAAGGGCTTTATAGATTTTTTTAAAAAGTGTTTCCCGCTGATTTAGGTCTAAAAATTGAATTAAATAATTTACAACAACCAAAGATGCATTATCTAGCTCACTCTCCATAACGTCTTCTTGAATAAAATTTATTGATTTGAATTGAGGAAATTTTTCAAATCTGTTTCTGCATTCTTTGATCATTGCTTCAGAATTATCAATTGCAATTATTTTGGCATCTTGTCTAGCCTGCAATATAGATAGACTTGATGCACCTAATGAGCAGCCTATATCGTAACAATTTGTTTCAGGTTGATAATAATTTTTTGTGTATTGAGTTATCAATCTTAGGCTGGTCTGATAGCCAGGAACAGATCGCAGTATCATATCCTCGAATACTTCTGTTACTTCCTGATTGAAAGTAAAAGGTAAACCACTTAAATTACCGTCTTCAAAAATATTATCCTGCTTTCCCACAGAAGACATTGTAAAATCTAAAGACCAAATATGCCTAATTACTCTTTAAAATCACCCGAAAATACCGATGAATGGGACAGATACCTGTTGTTTAGGTGGGAAATGCTAAGAAAGCCATTAGGAATGTCGATGGAGTCTCTTGCAGATGATATCGAAGATAAAAGTTTTCATTTAATGGGAATTGATCATGATGGCAATGTCATCGCTTCTGGCAGGGTTCACTTTAATTCTGAGCATGAGGCACAAATAAGATATATGGCAGTAGATGACAAATTTAAAAGGCAAGGAATTGGCTCTGAAATAGTAACTGAGTTAGAGAATTACGCCCTTTCAAAGCAGGCAAAAACAATGACGCTCAATGCTAGAGAAAAGGCGATCAGCTTCTATCTAAGTCTGGGGTACAGTGAGGTATGCCCGTATCAATCTGACACAGGCATTCCACATAAAACTATGAAAAAAAGTCTTAGCTATTAGAGTAATGGAGCAATTACTAAACTAACAATTGCCATTACATTAATTAAGATATTCATTGAAGGTCCTGATGTGTCCTTGAAAGGATCTCCAACAGTATCACCAACTACAGCGGCAGAGTGAGTATCTGTTCCTTTTCCACCAAGATTACCTTTTTCAATGTATTTCTTTGCATTATCCCAAGCACCACCAGCGTTAGCCATAAAAAGTGCCATTAACACACAAACTAGAAGACCGCCTGCAAGCATTCCTCCCAACGCCTCAGCTCCAATTCCAAGACCTACTAAAGGAGGTGCTGAGACAGCAATTATTCCAGGCAATAACATTTTTTTAAGCGCAGCTGCTGTTGCTATATCAACACACTTAGCGGTATCAGGCTCAGCATTACCTTCTAAAAGCCCTGGTATTTCCTTAAATTGCCTTCTTATTTCATTAATCATTTCAAAGGCAGCGTCACCAACAGCCGTCATTGTTATTGAAGCAATTAAGAAAGGAATGGCTCCACCAATGAATATACCTATAAGAACTATTGGATTAGACAGAAGTAATTCAAGGGGTTCTGATCGGTTTGCAGAAACTGTCGAAACAAACGCGGAAATGATCGCAAGAGCAGCTAAGGCAGCAGCACCTATTGCAAACCCTTTTCCTATAGCTGCAGTCGTATTACCTTGTTCATCAAGTTCATCAGTAATTACTCTTGTTTCTGATGGCATGCCAGCCATTTCTGCTATACCTCCCGCATTGTCTGCAACTGGACCGTATGCATCTATGGCCATTGTTATTCCAACGGTTGATAGCATTCCAACTGCAGCAATTCCTACACCGTATAAACCTGTAAGTTGTGTGGATATATAAATGATTAGAATAATGCAGGCTATAGGCAAAACAACTGACTGCATTCCTACAGAAAGACCTGTAATCATCACAGTGGCTGAACCTGTTTGTCCAGATTCTGCTATCTTCACTACAGGGCTTGAACCAGTGTAGTATTCAGTAATTAAACCAATTGCAATTCCTCCTACAGATCCACATACAACGGCAAGCCATACATCAAAACCATTATTACCAACTAACGAACCGGTCAAGAAATACGCAGCGATTATAAATATTAATGGAGCTCCCATTGTTCCCCACCTCATAGCATTCGCAGGAGAAGATTTAGAGAATAATCTGACTATAACAATCCCTAAAATTGAAGAGATAAGGCCTATTGAAGCTAGAGCTAAAGGCAAAAACATCATTCCGTCTTTTTGAGCTTGTGTAAATTCTGAAGTGATTAAATAAGTTGAAGCTATAGCTATGCAGGCCACCATAGAACCACAATAAGATTCAAAAATATCTGAACCCATTCCAGCTATATCCCCTACATTGTCACCAACATTATCAGCTATAACGCCTGGATTTCTCGGGTCATCTTCAGGTATCCCTGCTTCTACTTTTCCAACCAAGTCAGCTCCTACATCGGCGCTCTTAGTGTAGATTCCTCCTCCTACCCTAGAGAAAAGGGCTACTATAGAGGCACCCATTGCAAACCCTTCTATAGAGTGGGCATCTCCACTCAAAATATAAAAGAGACTTCCTAGTCCTATCAAGCCTAAGGAAGCAACGCAAAGACCCATTATAGATCCCCCGTAGAAAGCAACTGATAAAGCAGCTTCAGCGCCCGAATCTGACGCAGCAGTTGCAGTTCTGACATTTGCTTTTGTAGCTGAATACATTCCTATCCATCCAGCTATTGAAGAAGACAAAGCGCCTGCTAAGACGGCAATCGCGGTGCCTTCTCCTAATGAAAACCAAACTAAAACTATGACAACCAAAGCAAAGATACTTAAATACGTATATTCGGTTTTCATAAAGGTCATTGCACCTAAATGAATTTGATCACCAATTTTTTTTACGCTCTCATCTCCCTCAGGAAATCTTGTAACAACTATATATATTCCTAGGGCTACTAATAAGCCAAAAACACCTAATAATGGTGGTATTGCAAGATAACTCTCTAACATTTTTTCTCCTCAAAAATACTGGAATTCCTAATAATAGCGCGTAGTCTAACGGTATAGTGCGCTAATTAAAATATTATTTTTCTGATTGAAACGTCTCTGCATCAAATTCGTCTTCAGATATTGCTACAACACATGAAACCATTGCATCTCCGCATACATTTACTGCTGTTCTAGTCATATCAAGTAACCTGTCTACACCAATGATTAAGGCTATACCTTCGACAGGCAATCCAACCTGCTCTAAAACCATTGCTAACATTATTAAGCCGACACCAGGCACGCCTGCAGTTCCTATTGAAGCCAATGTAGCGGTGAGAATTACCATCAAGTAATCAACCATACTTAAGTCTATGTTATATGCCTGTGATATAAATACAGTTGCTACTCCCTGCATGATAGCAGTTCCATCCATGTTAATTGTTGCACCCAAAGGAACAGTAAAGGACCCTATGGATGATTTAACTCCCAGTTTATTTTTAACCGTATCAAGAGTAATTGGCATGGTTGCACTGCTGGAAGAAGTACTGAAAGCAAAGACTGCAAGTGATCTGACTTTCATAAAAAATCTTACAGGATTTAATCTAGCTAACAGTGATAAAAGACTTCCGTAAGTTACAAAAGCATGAAAAATTAAGACAAAGACAAGTAAGAAGAAATACTTAGCCAGATCTCCAATCATTCCAAAACCCTGAACAGCAAATAATGAAAAGAGCAAAGCGAAAATACCATATGGCGCTAGTTCAATAAGCATTTTTACAAGACTTAAAATGACATTATTAATTGTCTCAAATGAATTTTTTAGAGAGTCCCCTGC
>TARA_B100001778_G_scaffold143766_1_pt1 | contig 13027 bp, 13 predicted proteins | sample TARA_B100001778 | Tara Oceans TARA_B100001778 (sample SAMEA2623826) | marine metagenome | biome: marine biome (ENVO:00000447); feature: deep chlorophyll maximum layer (ENVO:xxxxxxxx); material: "saline water (ENVO:00002010), including plankton (ENVO:xxxxxxxx)" | depth 40 m
AAAATAGGTGGTGCTGATATATTTCAGATGACTGCAACTAAACTTGACCTTAATGGTAAAGAATTAGTTTTAGATGCAGATGCTGATACATCTATCACTGCTGACACAGATGATACTATTCACTTTAAAATAAATGGTGATGATGATATTATTTTTACAACTGGTGTTATTGATGTAAAGAATAGTGGTTCAAAATCACAAGTGAGATTATATTGTGAGAGTTCAAATGCACACTATGTTGCAATAGAATCTCCAGCTCACGCTGTGTACTCTGGTAATGTCACAGTTACTTTACCAAACAAAACATCAACACTTCAAGGTTCATCAACTGAAACCATAACTGGTGCTGGTGGCTCTAATGCACTAGATGATGATGTTGAAGTATCACTTTTAAATACAGCTAGTGGTACTGCATCACTAACTCTTTCTGCTGGTCGTTTTGTTGGTCAAAGAAAAATAATCATTATGACTGTTGCTGGTAACAATGCAACAATGACACAATCAAATGGTAACTTAAATTCCACCAATGTTTCAACAAGTATTTTATTTAATGCGATTGGTGAAAGTGTAGTATTAATTTACAACGGTTCAAACTGGAATGTAGTTTCAGTAAACGGTGCAACCATATCATAGGATAAATTATGGCTGTCTTTCAACTTCCAACTGATGGTATCGCAGACGGTGCCATCACAACTGCAAAGATTAATGCGTCAGTTAGTCTCGGTGCATCTGTAAATGTCATACTTGACGGAACAGATGGTGGAGGTTCAAATGCTGGTGATAATTTAATTCTTGATGGAACAGACAATTCTAGTTCTAATGCTGGTGATAAAGTTCAATATAATGATGTCCTAGATGCAAATGCCATTCCCCAAACTTTTGGACAATCAGCACAGTTTAGAGCAAACACTAAATTTTTAAATGAAACACTTACAATTCCTCAAGGAGTCAATGCAGTAGCAGTAGGGCCTCTTACGGTTACTTCTGGTAATACATTGACAATAGAGGGAGATGTTGTTATACTTTAGGTAGATTTTATGGGTACATTAAAAGTAGATAATATACAAAAAGAAGACGGAACTGCTATTCTTACTGATGGTGTTTTTAGTTCAAGTGTTAGTGGAGCAGGAATAGTTCTACAACAAATAACAGTTGCAGTTGCAAAAGCAACTTTTACTTCTTCAATACCAGATGATGATACAACTCCCACAGTTTCAGAAGGAACAGAAATTTACTCACAAGCAATAACACCGAGCTCTACTTCAAATAAAATTTTTATAACTGGTTCTATTGAGGGTTCAAGTTCTGCTGCTAATGGATGGGGAATAGCTGTTTTTAGAGATAGCACTTGTATATTAACTGTACACGATAGTAATGCTGAAGGTGGTGGTCAGCCTGACCAATGTAATATTAATGTTTTAGATTCACCTAGTTCAACATCAGCAGTAACATATTCAATTAGAGCTGGTTGTATGGCAGGGTCTTCAGCAATTTATGTACAAAGAAGAAGTTCAGAAAAATATAATGGAACAATGGCTTTAAATTCTGTAACTCTTCAAGAGATAAAAGGTTAGTAATATGAACATAGCAAAATTATTAGAATACTATTGGCCTGGTTGTTTATGGGAGTTAGTGGGTAATGACCAAACTGATTATAAAAATTTAACTTGGTTAGACAAATCAACAACGAAACCAACAGAATCAGAATTATTAGCAAAAAAAGATGAGGGTGAACTTCGTGAAGCATTAGATGAAATAAGACCAATAAGAAATAGACTTTTAAGAGAAAGTGATTGGACACAAATGCCAGACATAAGTGACTCTAGAATGGATAGTACAACTAAAGGTAAATGGCAAGTGTATAGAGAAGAACTGAGAGATTTAACAAAAGGATTAGATACTGTTGACAAAGTAAAAAAAGTTACTTGGCCAACAGAACCTAGTTAAGGAAAATAAAATGGGTACATTAAAAGTAAACAACTTACAAAAAAGAGATGGTACTGCACTTATCACAGATGGTGTTGCACAAAGTGGTTTACTGACTCCAGCAGCATTAAGAAGTGCTGGTGTGGGTATGATTAAACTTTTTGTTGGTAGTGGCACAGCTGCAGCTACTTTTGAAATAGATGAAACTTATATTAATTCTACTTATGACGATTACTTTGTAACTTTAAACGCAAGTCCAGCAACTGATACTCAACAATTAAGATTAAATTTTAATACTGGTGGTTCTCAAAACACAAATAGTTATTATGCTTATGAAACTTCGGTTGGTAGTAGTTCAACATATGGGTATCATCACACTGGTGCAGCTTATATACCTTTAGCATACCAATCAGTAGGAAATGCTACTGGAGAAAGTCAAACTAATTCTTTTCATCTTTTAAATGTTAACAGTTCAACACACGCTTGTCAACTTCACGGACACGCTTCTATGAATACAAATTCTGGTGACACACAATTTGGTTTTGTTAACGGTGGATTTATACTTGCACAAAGAGCATTAGTTGTAAACGGATTTACATTATATTTTGCTAGTGGAAATATTACAGTAAATAATATATCAGTATATGGGATAATAAAATAAAATGGGTACATTAACAGTAGATAATTTAAATACAAATACGATTATTGGTTCAGCTGCACCTTTAATAACAAGTGCAACTCCATCATTTTTTGCATATTTAAGTGCAAATCAAACATTGACTAATAATGCTCGTAATAAACTTTTATGCAATACTGAAGTTTATGATTCTGCTGGTCAATACGATAATTCATCAAATTATAGGTTTACACCACAAACTGCTGGTAAATATTATGTATTTGCAAATTGCGATATTGCTAGTGAGGGTCAAGGAACTGTAAATTGGATGTTAAATGAAATTTTTAAGAATGGAACATCAAGTAATTCAAGAGTATATGGTTATAGCGATTTAAGAAATAATGGTGGTAATGGTGGTAACATAATAGCTTCTGGTCTTTTTGATATGAATGGCTCTAGTGATTACATTGAGTTTTATTCATATCCAGGCTTAGCAAGTGGAACTCCCACAGCTTATGGTAATGCAACAACACCTCATACTTTTTTTGGAGCATTTAGAATAGGATAATATTATGGCATCTTTAAAAACAAAAATAGAAAAATATATGGGTAGAGAAGTAAACTTTCCTTTTGAAGTAACACTTCAAGATGATGGTAAAGGTGTATATATTGCTGAATGGAATATTGAAGAAAAAACTAAACCAACAGATACTCAACTTAAAGCTGTAGAATCTGATGCAGATAAAGAAGAAAAAAATCAAGTTGCAATAGATAGTAGAAAATCAGAATATGGTTCATTAGAATCACAGATAGAATATATTACAGAAAACGGTATTGACAAGTGGAAAGAGAAAGTTGATGCTATAAAAAAGAAATATCCAAAGGAATCGTAAATGGCATATATTGGAAAAGAACCTTCATTTGGTGCATTTGAAAAAGACATCTTTACTGGTGATGGTTCAACTACACAATTTACACTTACTCATGTAGTGGCATCTGCAACTTCAATCATAGTTTCTTTAGGTGGTGTTATTCAAGAGCCTGGTAGTGCATATGATATTGCAATGGTTAGTGGTTCTCAAAAAATTACATTTGCATCTGCACCAGCAAACTCTGTAAGATGTTTTGTTATTTATCTTGGTAGACAACAATTAGTAGCATCTAGAACTGCAACAGATACAACTCCAACAATAGACACTTTCACTGGTGATAATTCAACAACTGGATTTAGTTTATCAAGAGTTCCTGCTAATGCATCATCAACAGTAATTGCATTTGTAAATGGTGTGTTTCAAAAATATACAACCAACTTTTCAATATCTGGTTCAACAATAACTTTTACTTCTGCGCCAGGAACATCTGCTGTCATAGTAGTAGTTCACTTATCAACAACAAACGAAGTTAATTTAGGAACTGTAAGTGATGGTGGAATATCTACTGCAAAAATTCAAGATGATGCAGTAACAAACGCTAAAGCTGCATTTACTTATTCATCATCATATTTTACTGGTGATGGTTCTACAACTGCATTTACAGTTACAGCAGGACATACAGTTAACAGTGTTATCGTAACAGAGAATGGAATTGTTCAAAAACCAACTACCGATTATGGTGTGTCTGGTACAACTTTAACTTTTACAACTGCACCAGCAAATACAGTACAGATTGGTGTCAGATATTTAGTAGTATAGGATAATTAAATGACTACAAAAATTACTGGTGACAATATTACCGATGGTTCAGTCACAACAGATGATTTAAATGCAGCTGCAAAGTCAAGTGGTGCAACAGATGGTAATGCTTTTAATATTGGTGTATTAGGATTTAAGATTGCAGTCAATGAAGGTTTGACAATCTTTAATTTAGTTGATGGTATTGTTGATGAATTTAACAATGAAAGTGGTATAGACACAGCAGAAAATGTAACCAATCAATATGATGCAACTTCTGATTTCTATTCAAATTTAGATGGCCCTAATCCTATTCCATCTCCACAAGCAGGTTTAACCCAAATAACATCAACTGGGCCTGGTACATTTTCAAATGAACCAACTACAACTGTCGTTAAAGTTTTTGCAATCGCTGGTGGTGGTGCTGGTGGTGGTGGTGGAATGGGTATTGGTGGAGGCGGCGGTGGTGGTGCTGGTGGTGTCGTTTTAGATGCTGATGTTCCAGTAACTGGTGGTGCTAGTGTTGCAGTAAATGTTGGTGCTGGTGGTGAAGGTAGATTTCATCCTTATCACCCATCTTATCCAACAGCAATACAACCATATTTTCCTGGCGATGCTCCAACTATCTTTCCTCTTTCATTAACAAATCCTCAATATCCAGGCGGAAGACACTCACGACCAGGCAATGATTCAACTTTCGGCCCAACAATTACAGCAGAAGGTGGTGGTGCTGGTGGACACGGATATACTTTTGACCCATCTGCATCTGACCCAGATTTTCCTGGCCAAGAATTAGTAGACGGATTGCCTGGTGGTTCTGGTGGGGGTGCTGGATATGAACATGGTACAGTAGGTGAAGGTGAAACTGGAGAAAATAGACACCCTGCTGGAGATTTCACACAACAAGGATTTGACGGTGGTCTTTTATATGCCTCTGGGCCAGGTTATGCTGGTGGAGGTGGAGGTGGTGCTGGTGCAGTCGGAACAGCTGCTAGTGGTGCAAATGCTGGTGTTGGTGGTGATGGTATTGCAGTAGGGCCTCCTAACCCACAATTAAATTGGTTTCCTGCTGGTTATGGTCATCCAGACGGTAAGGTTGCTGGTGGTGGTTCTGGTGGTAGATATGCACCAGGCGGTGAAACAGAAGGTGGTGAAGGTGGTGGTGGTGATGGAAACCACAATCCACAGAACACACATACTTTAGCAGCTGATACTGGATATGCTGGTGCTGTGAACACTGGTAGTGGAGGTGGTTCACACGGTGGTGGGCCAGGTGGTTCAGGCCCCTCTTATTATAATATTCCAGGCGGTGATGGTGGTAGTGGACAAATAGTCGTATTAGAAATGGAAAGTTTAGCTACATCTGCAAGTAGCACATTGATATCAGATACATTTACTGCAAACTCAGTACCAACAAAAGCAAGAATAGTTTTATTTGCAGAGATAAGTGATGATTTAAATACAGATGTAACAGTTTCTGCAACGAGAGATAACACAACCTTTAATGCAATCACATTAACAGACACTGGTTATGTAAGTGGAAGTAGTGGTACAAAAGTATTTACTGGTTCTACTCCATTAACTGGAACTGCAAGTCCTCAAGTACAAGTTCGTTGGAAAATAGTTGGAAGTAATCAAACAGCTGAAAATAAAATACACGGTGTTGCATTACAATGGGGATAAGTTATGACAACAAGAGTTGATGGTATTAATATCAAAGATGGTGATATCACTGAAGCAAAATTACAAACAAGTTTAAATCCATCTGGTACAATAGATAGTAATGCATTTAACATTGGTGTATTAGGTTTCAAAGTCGCAGTTAATGATGGTTTGACTGTGTTCAATTTAATAGATGGTGTAGTAGACGAATTTCACGACAATACTGGTGTAGATACTGCTGAAAATTCAAACGCAATATATGATGCAACTTCAGATTTCTTTGAAAATAAATCAGCAGGGCCTGTTCCTAATACAACCGAAATAACTTCTTATACTTCTGGTAGTGGAAACTATACAGCAGAACCAACAACTACAAATGTTAATGTTCTCATTGTAGGTGGTGGGGGTGCTGGAGGTGGAAGTGCATCAGATGGAACTGGTGGAGGTGGAGCTGGTGGTTTAATTTATTATCCAAATTATCCAGTTACTGGTGGTAATAGTTATGCATATGTTGTTGGTGCTGGTATGGGAGAAACGCCTGCGCCTGGTGGCCCTCACCCAACATTTGGTTACAATGGTGCAGACTCAAGTTTTAATCACCCAAGTCCTTTACCCTTGGTAGGTGAAGGTGGAGGTAAAGGTGGAGATTCACAAGGTTTTCCACAAAGTCATTTTTTAGGAAGGCCTGGTGGTTCTGGTGGTGGTATTGGTGGTAAAGTTCCAGATATGGGTGTTGTTCCAGCATATCAACCAGTTGGTGAAAAATTTGGTTCAGATGCATTACCCTTACCAGCAACTGGTTTACCAACTACTCCGTCACCTCAAGGCCCACATTACATTGGAACAAGTACACAAGTTTCAAATCACCCAACTGGGTTATCACCAAGTGTATTACCAGTAAACTCGCCTGGTGGTTTTGGAAACAGAGGTGGTGCTGGTTCACAAGCAACACCACAAACTCCACCAGATGGACACAGAGACGGTGGAGGCGGTGGAGGAGCTGGTGCAATAGGTAATGATAACTTACCAACTGAACCACAAAATTCATTAAATCCAGGCGGTGTTGGTCTTGCATATACTATTGCAGATGGTTCTAGTCCAGTAACTTATGCAACTGGTGGTAATAGTGGCCCAGAAGGTGTTAGTGGTGCTGGTGCAGATGCATCTGCAAATACTGGTAATGGTGGTACAGGCGGTGGGCCCCCAGGCACTGGTGGTACTGGTGGTTCTGGAATTGTTATCGTATCTGCATCACAACAACAAGTTTCAAGTTCAAGTATGACATTAATATCAGACACATTTACTGCAAATACAGCACCAAGTACAGCACGGATTGTAATTTTTGCAGAATTAGGTGATGATATAAATTCAGAGATTAGTGCAAGTGTAACTAGAGATAATACAACATTTAATTCTGTTACATTAACAGATGAAGGATATTCTGCTGGTTCTAGTGGAATTAAAATTTTCAGTGGTTCTACTCCATTGACTGGAAGTGCATCACCACAAGTTAGACTTCGTTGGAAAATTGTTGGTTCATCTCTTGAAGGTGCAAATAAAATACACGGAGTGTCTTTACAATGGAAATAAATTGTGATAAATATAATAAATAAAAGGAATTAAGATGGTAACTAGAATTACAAAACAATCACCGACTGGTGGTGCAAAATTAAAAAAACCAGATGGTTCTACTTACATAGAATTACCAGAAACACCTTTTGATGCAAACAAAGAAGGTGAAACAAGAAAGATTGATGAAACAACTGGATATTTTGGAAAGAAGGTTTCATAGATGCCAATAAGTAAAATACCAGTAGGTGCAATACAATCTGGAACGATTGCAACAACACAGATTGCAGATAATGCTGTCACCACTGCAAAGATTTTAGATGATAATGTCACCTCTGCAAAAATTCCAAATGATGCAGTTGGTTCAACAGAAATATCTGCTAATGCAGTTACTCGTGATGAGTTACAATCAGCTGCAGTAAATAATATTTCATCAGATTCTATTATTTTAAATTCTACAAATGGAACAGCAGATGCTGGTGATTTTTTAGTTTTAGATGGTACTGATGGTTCTAGTTCAAATGCAAATCACAGAATATTATTTGACGAAACTTTTGTAGATAAAATTGGATTGTTTAATATTAATACTTTAGGTTCTGCTGGACAAGCAGTTAAAGTTAATACTGGTGGAACTGGATTGGAATTTGGTGCAGCTGGTGGATTAGTTTTGTTAGAAGAAAAAGATGTTGCATCTGGTTCTGCAGCTGCACAACCTTTTCATTTTCAAAATATTTTTTCTTCCACATATAGAACATATAAAGCAATATACACAGTTAAAGAAACAGAAAGTCAAGCAAATAATTCTAACTGTGGATTGATTGTAAGATTAGGTACTGGTGGTACATTATCAACTGGAACATCATCAACTGTTAAACATACACTACATTATATTAGAGCAGACCAAACTACTAATTCTGTTGTATATGGTGATAGTGATGACTTATTAGTATTTTGTCAAAACTTTTCTAATAATGAAGATATGTTAGCTATGGGTACTTGCGAGTTTCATAATTTTCAAACTACTGACATACCAGCTTTCTCCATTTCTGAAACAATAATGCACGGAAGCAGCAATACTGATTATTTTGAAAAAGGTCATAATATATTACAAAATAATAATAATTTTACTGATGTATCTTTTGAAATCAAAGTTAGTGGCGGTGGCGGTGGTGGTAATATGGATTATACCACAACTGGGTATAATGTTTTCGGTAATGTAAAAATATACGGAATCATTTAGGAGATACTAATGGCATACACGCACAAAATGGTTAATGGTGAAAAAATACCTTTGACCGATTCAGAAATAAAAGAACTTGAAGCAAGAGATGTAGAGTGGGCAAAAGGAGCTTACGATAGAGCTATTGCTGGTTTAAGAAAAGATAGAAATAATAAATTAAGTGAATCAGATTGGAGAGCAAACTCTGATGTAACTATGAGTTCTGATTGGAAAACTTATAGACAAAGTTTAAGAGACTTGACCAATGGATTAGATACTGAAGACAAGGTAAATAAAGTTACTTGGCCAACAGAACCATCATAAGATGGACTAAATAGTAAGAAGGAATAACAATGGCTGCGATTATTACAGAAAAATTTAGACAAACAAACGCCGCTCAGTTTGAGGAATCATTTTCTGAAACAAACGAAAACTATTATATGTTTGTAGGAAAATCAACTCCTTTTACTAGTGGAACTTCTGGTGGAAGTGATACTTCTCCACCAACTCCAGTAGATGATATCACATCAGAAAATTATAGATGGGACTCAATGTTAGGTGCAAATGCGATTGCAGCTTCTGATGTATCAAGAGGTGTTCCTAGAAGAACATATACATCTGGTACTACTTATGATATGTACGAACATAACATCAGTGCAGCTAATCCTTCAAATCAAACTGGTGCAAGTAATCTTTTTGATTCTACATTTTTTTTCATAACTTCAGATTTTAGAGTTTATAAAGTTTTATATAACCTAAATTCTTCTGGAGTAAAAATTGCACTTTCAACTGAACCTACTTTTACTTCCCCAGTAAAACAATTTGTTGGTGGATATTATTTACAATATATGTACACATTGACAACTACTCAAGTAGATAAGTTTTTGACAACTGATTTTATGGCAGTCGCAACAGACTCAACTGTATCGTCTGGTGCAGTAACAACAAGTTCAGACTCTGCACCTTTTAATGGTGCTCCGATTGATACTTTCTTAGTAACAAGTCAAGGTAGTGGTTATCCAGACGGAACTTATTATGTAAAGGTTGCTGGTGATGGAAGTGGTGCAATACTTAAAGTTGTTGTGAGTTCAAATGTAATTACAAGATTTGGTGAAACTGGTGTATCATCAGTTCAAGCTAGTGGTTCAAAGTATACTTTTGCAACCGTAGATTTAGCAGGAACTAATGTTTATACAGACACTGGTGCAACATCTTTAATCAGTGGTTCTACTCTATCAACTTGGAACTCTGCAACTGCTGGAACTATAACTCCAATTATATCACCTCAAGTTGGACACGGACACGATGCAGTAGAAGAATTAGGTGGACACTTTGTAATTTTAAACACAAAGTTTGAACAAGAAGAAGGTAATGATATTACAGTTGCAAATGATTTCAGACAAGTTGGTATTATGAAAAATCCAACTCAGTTTAACAGTTCAACATTATTTTCTGCCTCAACTGCAAGAAATACATATGCAATTTATATTCCTTCACCAAGTGGAGATTTTGATGCAGATGAAAAAATAACTCAAGCAACTACTGGTGCAGTAGGTAGAGTTGTTGAATGGGATGCAACAAATAAAATTTTATATTATCAACAAGAAAGATTTACAAACTATGGTGTCAATACTGCAAGTAATACAGTTTTATTTTCTGGTGCAAATGCAATATCTGGTGCAGACTCTAGTGCATCTGGAACACCGTCTTCTACTAGTTCTGAAACAGTTGATAGTATCGCATTTTCAAGTGGATATGCAAATCCAGAAATGCACCCAGATAGTGGAGACATAATTTATATAGAAAATAGAAGACCTATTTCACGAGCATCTGACCAAACAGAGGATGTTAAAATCATAGTTGAGTTTTAAGAATGGCACAAAAAACAAATCTAAATGTATCACCATATTATGATGATTTTGATACAAGTAAAAATTTTCATAAAGTATTATATAGACCTGGCTTCGCAGTACAAGCTAGAGAATTAACTTCACAACAATCTATACTTCAAAATCAAGTTGAAGAAATGGGTAGAAACATCTTCAAAGAAGGTGCGATTATATCTGGTGGTGAAGTTGGAATGGATAAACAGTATTATGCTGTTAAAATTCAAGGTACTTTTAATACCACAGACATTACATCAAACATTTCATCTTATAAAGACAAAATCGTCACTGGTGCAACATCTGGTGTAGCTGGAACAGTTGTAGGAACTGCAGCTGCAAGTGGTGATGACCCAATAACTTTATTTGTTAAATACTTAAATCCAGATTTAACTGGTGAACAATTTGTATTTACTGATGGAGAAAATTTATTTGCTGACGGTGCAATCGGTTCTTTTATTGCTGGTCAAGAATCATTAACTATTCAATCATCAGATGCAACTGCGATTGGTTCAGCAGTAACTGTTGCAGCTGGTACATATTTTGTTAGAGGTCATTTTGTAAATGTTTCAGAACAAACATTAGTATTAGACAAATATACTAATACACCATCATACAGAATTGGTTTTACAGTTACAGAAGATTTAGTAACCCCAGAAGAAGATAGTACATTATATGATAACGCAACTGGTACATCAAATGAAAATGCTGCTGGTGCTCATAGATTAAAAATTTCATTAACACTTGCAAAATTATCTTTAACAGATACTAATGATACAAACTTTGTTGAGATTATGAGAGTTAATCTTGGTAATGTTTTATCTGCATCAAGAAATACAGAATATGCAGTATTAGGTGAAACACTTGCAAGAAGAACTTATGATGAATCTGGACACTACATTGTTAGAGATTTTAAACCAGATGCTAGAGAAACTTTAGATGATGGTCTTAACAATGGTGTGTTTGCATCTGGAACTACAACTGATAGTGGAAATGCAGCCTCAGAAGATTTACTTACTTTACATCTAACGCCAGGTAAAGCATATGTTGCTGGTTATGAAATAGAAAAAAGTCACCCAACATTCATTGATATAAGAAAACCAAGAACAACTGAAAATGTTGATAATGCAATCACACCAGTTGAAGTTGGTAATACAATCGTAGTTGAAAATGCATTTGGTTCTCCAGATTTAACTCCAGAAACGCCTGGTTCTATTGATGAACCATTTATGGAAGTTTCACTTCACGATAATTTCACAATATCAAAATCAACTGGTACAACTGGTGGGCCTGCAAGAGGAATAGAAACGGATAGTATTTTAACAGAAGACGGTGGTAAAATTGGTGTTGCAAGAGTAAGAAGTTTTGATACAGCTGCAAACAATTCCACAGTAACTGACTTTTTATCAAATAGTGCAGATAATGATTCACAATTTAATCTTGGATTATTTGATATTAAAATGTTTACAGAGATAGATTTTAGTGGAGTTGTAACTACATCTGAATTTGTTGCTGGTGCAAAAATAACTGGTGCGAATTCTGGTGCAACTGGATTTGTTCACTCTGTTAGTTCTGATGCAGTTTATCTTACAAATGTTAATGGTATATTCTCAAGTGGTGAGAAAGCAAAATCAAGTGCATCAACTCAATCAGATGAATTAGTACACGAAAATGGTACAACAACAGATTTAACAATTAGTGCAGTAGAGTCATTTAATATTAGTCAAGTAAGACAAATCTTTATGAATGATGATGATTCAAATCAAGCAAACTTTAGTGCTGATTGTGTTATGCAAAGTAGATTTAATTTAACTGGTACAGTATCACTCACAAGAAATACAGATACTTTAGTTGGACAAAACACTTTATTTAATACTGAATTGAGAGCTGGTGATGTTTTAGAAGTTCCAACTGGTGCTAATAGTGCAACAGAAAAAATTGTTATTGAAAGTGTAACAGATAATACTACTGCAACTTACTTTTGTATTCAAGGTGGTGCAGTTGTTACAACTTCTGCAACAACTGAAAGCACTGGTACTGCAACATTTACTGCAACTGGAGCGTTCACTGCAACTACTGGTTCAATATTAAGTGGTTCTGGAAGTAGAACGGTTGTATTTAAAGACCACGCAGATAACGGATATAATGGTAAAGCGACATTAACAAGAACTGGTAATAACACAGGCACATATCCAGTTAACTCTGGTGTTGCTAACACAGATGGTGCTAGTGCTGGTGTTGCAGAAGTAATTTTAATCTCTTCAACTGTGTCAAGTGTTGGTGCAGTTAGAACAAGAACAAAAATTAATGATGTAAATAAAAATATTCTTTTAAGAAAAACAGTTAAGAAATATGCAAAAACAATGTTGACTACGGACAACAATGGTGTATCGCAAACTTCTTACACATTTAAAAAACAATTTATTGTAACATCAAACGCATCTGGACAGATTGTAATAACTGCTGGAACTAATGAAACATT
>TARA_B100001778_G_scaffold146206_1_pt1 | contig 13011 bp, 8 predicted proteins | sample TARA_B100001778 | Tara Oceans TARA_B100001778 (sample SAMEA2623826) | marine metagenome | biome: marine biome (ENVO:00000447); feature: deep chlorophyll maximum layer (ENVO:xxxxxxxx); material: "saline water (ENVO:00002010), including plankton (ENVO:xxxxxxxx)" | depth 40 m
CTTCTGGACCAAAACCAGACGTGTTGCCAGTTACACCATAGGCCATTAAGATTCGTACAAATTTACATTAATTTTTTTTAGAGAAAAGATTAAATTCGATTCTATTTTTTTATAAACAATTGCTTTTTATTATTTATTAAATACTTTTGAGGATTAAATTATGACAGAGGCATCATACAAGATTTGGAATCGCTCTTTTGGTTTGATAATATTTCTTGTCGCATTAATTACTTTTTCTCTAACTGTTGAACCAACAGCTAGTTTTTGGGATGCAGGAGAATATATATCCACTTCTGCTAAGCTTCAGATTGGTCATCCACCGGGTGCACCTTTTTATCAAATGTTAGGTGCTTTTTTTGCTCTTTTTTCTGGTTCTGCTGAAAAAATTGCACTGTCGGTAAACTTCATGTCAGTCTTATCAAGTGCTTTTGCTGTTTTATTCCTTTTTTGGACTTTAACTCTGCTTTTACAAAAAATTCCTGCTTTTGACAAACTAGATAATCTTTCAAAAAAAGTGTCTTTTTTTGGAAGTGCTTCTGTTGGAGCTTTAGCTCTTTGTTTTTCAGATAGCTTTTGGTTTAATGCCGTAGAGGCAGAAGTTTATGCTATGGCAACATTAATTTTATCACTTCTATTTTGGCTTGGTCTTAAATGGGAAGCAGAAATGAATACTGAAAAGGGAGATAAATGGTTATTGCTCATATCATTTGTTATCGGCCTATCTTTTGGAGTTCATTTTATGGGTCTTCTTACAATTCCAGCAATTGGAATGATCTACTACTTCAAAAACTATCGAGAGTTTACAGTTAAAGGATTTATAATTGCCAATTTGATTTCTGTAGCTATATTATTATTTATTTTTAAATTATTGCTTCCTCTGACGCTAGCCTTTTTTGGAAATTCAGAAGTATTTTTTGTTAATTCCGTTGGACTTCCTTTTAATAGCGGAACGATTATCGCAGCAATTACTTTTATTTTATTTTTTTATTATTCGTTAAAGATTTCTGCAAGAAGAAAATGGATTAATCTTAATACTGGAATTCTTTGCATTTTATTTGTCTTGGTTGGTTTTTCTTCTTGGATAATGATTCCAATAAGAGCGAATGCTAATACTGTTATCAATGAAAATTCACCATCTGACGCTCGATTATTACTTGCTTATTATAACATGGAGCAGTATCCTGAAACCCATCTTTTCTACGGCCCTATGTTTTCAGATATTTATGCAGGGCAAGATGAATCAGAACCCTATTATGATGATAAACCAAAATATGAGAGAGATACTAAAAAGGGAGAATATATTGTTGTAAATAATTGGGAAAATGCTAGGATTAATTCTAATTCAAAACATAGGGGTTTGCTGCCAAGGTTATGGAGTACTGAGCATGCTGCTAATTATATGAATTTTACTTCTCCCCTTGATTTTGAAATTTCTCTTCCTTACAGGGGTAATGAAATGTTGGAAGAAAGAGTTTTAGAGTTCAAACAAGAGTCTTTAGAGGGTAATTTAACTGGGGAAGATTATCACCAGTTTTTTAGAACTTTAGGGCCATATCTTAACATTGAAAAACCTTCTTTTTGGAGTAATATAAATTTTTTATTTCAATATCAGATTGGATACATGTACGTTAGATATTTTATGTGGAATTTTGTTGGAAGACAAAATGATAGAGCGGGAACATATGATATTTTAGACGGCAATTGGATTAGTGGAATTAATTTTTTGGATTCGTTAAGACTAGGGAATCAAAGTCAATTAAACCAAAGTGAGTTAGACAATAAAGCTCGTAACACTTATTTTTTCTTGCCATTGATATTGGGATTAATTGGTATATATTTTTTGTATTATCAGGATAAAGAAAAATTCTGGATTTTAACTTTATTTTTTCTATTTACTGGCTTAGCCTTAAAATTTTATTTGAACGAAAGACCTTTTGAACCTCGTGAAAGAGATTATGCACTTGTTGGATCTTTCTATGTTTTTTGTATTTGGATCGGGATGGGGGCATATGCTTTAGTGGATAAGGTGAAAAATATTAGTAAAAAAAATACTTTCATTCAGCCCCTAATTATTATCACTTGCCTTATCTCAGTTCCATTTTTAATGGCTTATCAAAACTGGGATGATCACGATAGATCCAATCGATTTACTGCTCAATCCATGGCAAAATCTTATTTAGATTCGATAGATGAAGATACTGATGCTATCATTTTTACAATAGGTGATAATGACACTTTTGCCTTGTGGTATGCCCAAGAGATTGAAGCATACAGGACAGATGTCAGAACCATTAATACCAGTCTTTTAGCAACTGATTGGTATATAGATCAAATGAAGAGAAAAACTTACGAGAGTAATCCAATACCATCACAATTAGAACATTCTCTTTATGCCTATGGGGTTCGAGATTACATTAAGCATGAATCATTGATTGATTCAGTTCGATGGGATATAAAAGATTTTGTTAATTGGATTGGTAGTGATCATCCAAGGACAAAGTATAAAAGCCTTATTCTTCAGATGGGTGAGGATCCATCTAGATTACCCCTGAATACTCAGGAAATGATATTTTATCCAACAAATAAAATTCGTCTTCCAGTGAATAAAATCAACGTTTTAAAGAGTGGAGTTGTAAAGCCAAAAGATGTTAATGAGATAGTCTCTTTTATTGATATCGATCTGCCGAAATCAGGAATCACTAAAAATCAGATGATGATGCTTGATATTCTGGCAAATAACGATTGGCAAAGACCCATATATTTCACTGGTGGTAGTTACTCTGATTCTGAATACATATGGATGAAAGAATATCTTCAACTAGACGGGTTAGTTTATAAATTGGTTCCTATAAAAACTTCACTAAATAAGAATAATCCTTATTTAATGGGTAGAATAGACTCTGATTTAATGTATGACATAGTCATGAAATGGGATTGGGGAAATTCAGAAAGCGATTTAATATACCATGACCCTGAAACTAGAAAAAATAGTATTTCATATAGGAGCAACATGGCAAGATTGGCTGAACAACTCTTATTGGAAGGTAAAAATATGAAGGCCAAAGAAGTCATTGACTTAGCTACTGAAAAAATGCCTTTAGATTATTTTGGTTACTATAGTTTATTGATTCCTTTTATTGATGGCTACTATCGTTTAGGCGAAGAAGCTAAAGCTAGAGATATGTCTAAGAAAATTGCATTAAAGTATTTTGATAGACTGGAATATTTTTCTTCTCTCTCTTTAAGTGAGCAGTATCTTATAGCAGAAGAAATAATCACGGAAATTGAAAGATATAGAACACTCTTAGAGGCAGTTTTAGAATCTAAAGATCAAAATATTTTATCTGATGAAATAGATAAGTTTATAGAAATATCTAAACCCTTTATGTTTTTATATGGGGAGTATGATTTTTACACATCTCTCAGGGAGTTCTCCGAGGGGTATTATCTATCTGAGGAAAAAGAAAAAGCAAGGGATCTGATTAAAATAATGGCTGATTTGTATGTTGAGAGATTTCAGATTTTTTCTCGATTTGCTGAAAGGAACGATCTTATGTTCATAGATGAAATAAAACAAGAAATTTTAGATTTTAGAGAGCTTGTTGAAATTCCTTTGAGAAATAATGACAGAGTATTTGCAGATTCTATAAAAACAAAGTTTGAGAGGTCAATGGAAGTTTTCCAAAAAAGTGACAAGGAAGTTCTAGAATAAACTAGACGTGGTCTTGCATTAAACTAATCAAAGTATTGGCATCTTGTTCTCCACTTTGTCTCCAAACCATTTCTCCTAGTTTATAGATCATTAGGGTAGGCAGCACTCTAACTCTAAGCGCTTCAGAGAGTTTATCGTTTTTTTCAGTGTCTATTTTGATTACTTTTCCTTTATCTCCCATTGCAGCGGCAACATCTTTTAAAACAGGATGCATAACGGAGGAAACCTCATCATTTTGGTTAAAGAAAACGAGGAGTAGAGGTAGTTTATCATCTATTAATTCACCAAACTTTGACATATTAAAGCGGTTGGTCCTATAACAAATTTAGTTTTTTTTGTAATTATACCAATAATTTTTTTTGTTTGAGCTCAATTACAGTTATCTCAGGCCATATACCTACTCTTCCAGGATAAGCTAAAAAACCAAATCCTCTATTCACATTAATGACTTGTTTTTTCTCTTCATAGATACCAGCCCATTGCTTATATCTCCAGCTTGAGGGGCTCCATTTTATCCATCCAGGGATTTCTATTCCAAACTGAAATCCATGAGTGTGACCACTAAGAGTTAGTTGATAAGGAAAAGGGTGAGGTAAGATTTCTGCCTCCCAATGTGAAGGGTCGTGTGTCATTACTATTTTAAAGTCATCTTTTTTAAGATTTTCACTGGCTTTTTTAAGATCTCCAACTTTTTTGAACCCTCCTTTACCCCAATTTTCAACTCCAATAAGGGAAATGTGTTCCCCATCTTTTTTTATTAACCTATTTTCATTTAATAATAACTCAAATCCAATTTCTTTTTGAAAAGTTTTCATATCCTCCATGTTCTTTTCTTTCTCTCCCTTATTCTTCCATTGAACATAATCACCATAATCATGATTCCCTAGCACTGAATATTTACCATATGGAGCCTTGAGTTTTGAAAAAAGACTGATCCAAGGTTTCAATTCAGATGCCCTGTTATTTACAATATCTCCTGTGAAGACAAGTAGATCAGAGTTTTGTTTATTTATTAGATCTATTCCATAAGACACCTTTTCAAAATTATCAAGACTTCCGCTGTGGATATCTGAAATTTGGGTTATTGTAAATCCATCAAAATTCTTTGGCAGATCATCAAACTCTAATGTATATTTTAAAACCTTATAGTTATAGCGACCTTTGTATATACCATAAAGCATGGCAATAGTTGGAACCGATGCAATTATAATGGCCAGTTGAGAGATAAATTTCCTTCTTCCGGGGAAAATATTTGATTTTGAAAAATTTTCACCAAAAATCATGTTATACAAACTTTTTAAAAGACGTATTATGTCTTCAAAAAAAAGAATGGAAATAATTGTTCCTTGAAATAAAAGAAGGGAAAGCAAAAAACCAATTGAATAAGATAGGGAATGAGTAAATCCACCTGAGCGATCAAAAAATAATGTATGCCATAAAATATTTCCTAAAATCGCAATAACAATAAACCAATACGTAACAAGAATTGATCTTTCATTTGTTATTGTTTTGATGGCCTGAAAAGCATACCATTGGAAAAGGACTATAAAAAGGATAGAAATTACCCAGCGCATATTTAATTTTCGGCAAAGTTAAAAAAAGGGAAATGATTTAAGCAACTTTATTTTAATCCTATTTTTTCAGCAATGTGCATTGCTTTGCTATCTGTTAGGCTAGCAACAAAGCAAGTAGCATTTAAAATAGTTTCGTATATGTTTTCAGCTATAAAAGGAGTTCCATCTGGGAGAAGCTTAATTACTAAATCATCATAACTTGTTTTTTTATTTTCATAAATATTTGCCGCTGCATTAACAAATGAGTTGAGTAACGTTGAAAGAATTTTATGTCCAACAATTTCTTTTTGAACCACTTCTGAAGATTGATAAATTTTTTCTTCACTTATTTTAATTATATCTTTTATTTGAGCTTTGTAAATACTTTTATCTAGTAGTGAACTAGAAAAAGTTCCTTCTAAAATTGACTCCTCATTTTTTAAAAATATCTTTACAGAATCTCTAATCAAACTATTTATTGCTAGCGCTCTTAGATAGCTTAACCTTTGTTTACGATGTTTTAATTTTGAATATTTTAAAGTATCTAGGTCTTCCCTTACCAAATTTATAAGATACTCTAGAGCATATTCTTCTTCTATCCAGCCTAGGTTTATGCCATCTTCAAAATCGATTATGGTGTAGCAAATATCATCTGCTGCTTCAACCAAATAGGCTAGAGGATGACGTAAGACTTCTTTCCCAGAAAGCATTCCTAATTCTTCAATTAATTCTTTAAAAAAAGATTCTTGTGCCTGGAAAAAACCAAATTTTTTGTGAGCAACATGTTCTGTAGGTTTTATGGGGAGACTTGCTTTAGGATATTTTATAAATGCTCCAAGAGTTCCATAACTAAGTCTTAATCCCCCTGGAGTACCTGTGTTTGATTGAGTTAGAATTTTAAATCCATTAGCGTTCCCTTCAAACAAGCAAAGATCTTGATACTGTTTTTTAGACAGGACTCTTTGAAATTTTGATCCTTCACCATGCTTAAAGTAGTGCCCTATAACTTTTTCTCCATTATGACCAAAAGGAGGATTGCCTATATCATGAGCAAGCGAGGCAGCAGCAACAATTGCTCCAAAGTCATTAATATTATAACCACATGTTTTTTCTAGTCTGGGATGTTTCTCCAGCAGATCTTTTCCAGCTAGACGTCCTAGACTTCTTCCAACTACAGATACTTCAAGACTATGGGTTAGTCTTGTATGAACAAAATCAGTTTTTGAAAAGGGGATAACTTGTGTTTTATCTTGAAGAGATCTAAAGTCTGTTGAAAAAACAATTCTATCATAATCAACTTCAAAACCAACTCGTGTAATATCCTGGTTTGATCTTAACCGTTTATTTTTGTCTCCTTGTTTTTTTAAGGAAAGTAGTTTTTCCCAATCCATTTAGGGCTAATGTTTAGATATGCAAATCTAAAAATTAATTTACTGTTAAGAAAAATGAATAATTATAACATTTCATTAATGTTAAAAGAGAATAGTTTAACCTTTATCTAAACTCAACAGCATATATATCAAATATTTTTGTTGTAAGAATTTTAAATAAAGGAAATGAAAATCAAAATTAAATATACAAATAGTTTACTTATTCCATTTTTTGCCTTTTTGTTAACTGTAGGATGTACAAAAACAGAGACTGTTACTGAGTATGTTGACAAAATTGTCGAAGTTGAAAAGATTGTCGAAGTTGAAGCCGAAACACCACCAGAAGTCATTAATCATAATGGCATTATTACATCTGATGAAACTTGGAAGAATACCTCAATTCATACACTAACTGACAAGGTGGTTGTTGGTGATGGAGCTATTCTAACAATTGAAGCTGGAACTATAATTAAAGGGATTTTTTCTGACAACGTTGAGGATGCATCCGCTCTGATAGTTGCAAGGGGAGGGAAATTACAAGCGCTGGGAACATCAGAAAAACCTATAATCATGACTGCTCAGGACGATTTGATTCAAAAGGATGGGACGTATGCATCTGGGTCACCAAACCTCACACCAGCTGATATTGGATTATGGGGAGGTCTAATTGTATTAGGCAAATCTCGATGCTCTTTTAAAAATGATGTAGCTGAATTACAAATAGAAGGAATTCCAGCTGAAGATACATATGGCTTGTATGGAGGAACTGATGATAGTGATGATTCTGGTGTTATTCGTTATGTTTCAATCCGTCATGGAGGAACTAACATTGGACTTGGAAATGAAATTAACGGTCTTACTCTTGGAGGAGTTGGGGCCGGTACAACGATTTCAAACATTGAGGTTTATGCTAACCAAGATGATGGTATCGAATTCTTTGGTGGAAATGTGAATCTTACAAATGCTGTTGTATGGTCACAAGGAGACGATGCATATGATATTGATCAGTCTTATAACGGGACTATCTCAAACATTGTTTATATAGCTGGAGATGATTCTGATCATGCTTTTGAAATTGATGGAATGGAAGGTTCAGCTCTTGTACCTGCTGCAAGAAATAGATTTACTATTTTAAATGCTACTCTTAAAGGTCCTGGTATTGATCAGAGCGGAAGAGAGATGGTTGATTGGAGATCTAATGCTGAAGGATCCATTACAAATAGTTACTTTTTTAATTTTGGCACAGCTGCTGATGTTGAGATAGATGGTGATGGTACAAAGTATAAAAGCGTTGTTGGAGGTAGTGGAAAAAAAGTGGATGATAAAGTTTCAAACAACCCTAAATTATATGACAATTTCAAATCAGGGAAAATTATTTTTTCTGGAAATGAGTTTAATAGTTCAAACGGGAAAGGGTATGACAGCTCTTTTGCTTTTAAATGGGCCGTAGCTCCAAACGCAACTTCTGACGATAATGGAACTTTTGATGCTAAAGATTCCTCTGATAGCAGAGATCCTGGATCAGGAGCCACTCAATCAGAGATGTCAACTCAATTGACTAGATTAAAATCTGAAAATGCATCAGTATCTGAGAAATCAGCTAATGTGGGAGCCAATACATCTGGATTTGGTTGGACTCTTGCAAAGACATCTGGCATACTAGATTTTTAAAGTAGTTATATTTTGATTTTTTAAACCTTAAATCAAATTGTTTGGAAGAAGCTCGAAATAAAATTAATTATTTCGAGCTTTTTTGTTAACAATTTCTTAATCTCATTAAATCATTAAAGAGTTTATTTTGCCTAATTAATCTTATAAATGAAAGGCATAATTAAGTCAAAATTTCTCCCCGTAATTACTTGCCTTTTTTTCTTTTTTACAATAGTTGTCAATGCTCAAACAGGTTATATTTCTGGTGTAGTTCAAGACAAAGATTTTCAAGAACCACTTCCATTTGCAAGTGTATTAATAGAGGGCACTTCTGATGGAACTACTACTGATTTTGATGGTATTTTCCAAATTGAATTAGCTCCGGGCACCTACACTATTATTTTTTCTTATGTTGGATATGAAACAATTAAAGTTGATGATGTTATTGTTCAGTCCGGTCAAACAAACGAGATAAATTTGAGTTTAGGAACAATGGCTCAACAAATCAATGAAGTTGTTGTTTCTGTTCAAGCGCTCAGAAATACGGAACAGTCAGTTTTAGCTGTTCAAAGAAAATCAGCAAATCTTTTAGACGGAATTTCTTCTCAAAATTTTAAAAAAATTGGCGCTAGTACATTAGCTAATGCAATTAAAAATGTTCCTGGTGTTTCAGTTCAGTCGGGGAAATATATTTATGTTAGAGGGTTAGGGGATCGATACACTAAATCAATTCTTAATGGTGTTGACATTCCAGGTCTTGATCCTGATCGTAACACCATACAGTTCGATATTTTCCCTTCTGAGATACTAGACAACGTAATTGTTTTAAAATCTGCTTCAGCTGAATACCCTGCTGATTTTACAGGTGGTATTGTTGATATTGTTACAAAAAGCATACCTTTTCAAAAAACACTTTCTTTTTCTATTTCTGGTAAGTATAGCCCAGATATGCATTTTAATAAAAATTACTTAAGACAAAAGAAATCTCCAACAGATTTTTTTGGATATGATAGCGGCCAGAGAGATCTACCAATTTCAAGAGGCGTTGTAATTCCAAGATCTACACTAGGAGATCCTTCATTGTCCAGTATTACAAAATCTTTTCAGTCTGACCTTGCTCCTGAGCAAAGTCCAAGTTTTATGGACTTTAGTGCATCTTTAAATTATGGGAATCAATTTGAAGTCGGGATTAAAACTCTTGGTGTATTGGGATCACTATCTTATTCTAAAGATTATGAATATTACGGAAGTTTTCAGTCAGCTTCTTATATAAAAAACACAAATGACACAAGTGACTATAATCTAATTACCAGTAGATCTCAAAGTGGACCTTTAGGGCAAGAAACGGTTCTTTTAAGTGGACTATTAGGAATTACTTTGAAAGGGGCTAAAGCAAAATATGGCCTTAATTTGCTTCATTTGCAAAATGGTATTTCTTCAGCAGCTCAACTAAGAGAATCAAATTTTATATATTCCTCAAATACAATTCAGAAGGATGTGCTAGATTATAATCAGAAGTCTGTAACTAACTTATTATTGTCTGGAAAACATTATAATAAGAATGGGAACTTTATAGTTGAATGGAAATTTTCTCCCACTTTAAACATTAATAGAGACAAAGACATCCGAGTAACACCTTTCAGAGTTGATGATGGGGGATATGATATAGAGCCAAGCGAATCTGGAGACCCAACTAGAATATGGAGAAACCTTGAAGAGGTTAGTATGGTTGGTAAAATTGATCTTGAAAAAAAATATAATTTGTTTCGAAAAGAAGCTAAAGTTAAAGGGGGGATTTATTTTTCAAGGAAAGAAAGAGAATATTACATTGAAAGCTTTTTAGTAAAGGTTAAATCTCCCAGTCAATTTACTTATACAGATGGCAATTCAAATCTTTTATTTTCAGATGCTTATTTATGGACACCTGAAACTAATATTGGAACATATGTTACTAGAGGTTCTGGAGAATCTGATCAGTTTGATGGATCACAAGAGACGAGAGCTATTTATATATCTAATGAAATTCGCCTTGGGGAAAAGTTAAGGACTATTTTAGGTTTACGGATGGAAAATTATATACAAAAATATACGGGTATTAATCAAAATAATGAAAGTCTTATTGATGAAGAAATTATTAATTCAACTGACTTTTTCCCTTCCCTTAACTTTATCTATAGTTTCAATGAAAAAGTAAATCTTAGACTGTCTTATTCTAATACTATTGCAAGACCTTCATTCAAAGAGGCTTCTATTGCTCAAATTTTCGATCCTATCAATAATAGATTTTTTATCGGAAACATTAATTTAAGACCTTCCTATATGGGCAATACTGACATTCGTATTGAGAGATTTGGTGATCCGGGTGAATTAATAGCTCTGAGTGGATTTTATAAAATATTTGAAAATCCCATTGAACTTGTTACCTATAGCGCTTCTGCTCCAGATAATTTTCAACCTAGAAATGTCGGTAAAGGAACAGTTATGGGAATTGAAATGGAAATGCGTGAAAATTTAGGCTCTTTATTTGATTTTTTAAAATACTGGAACGTTAACTTTAATGCATCAATTATTGAATCTAGACAAAAGTTAGATAAGTTTGATGGTGGAGAGTATGATTCAAGAGTTGCAAATGCAAGAGATGGTGAAAAAATAAATGATTACAGAACTTTGCAAGGTCAATCACCTTATTTAGTTAATATTGGAATAAATTACAATAACCCTGATAGAGGCATTGAAACAGGGTTGTATTTTAATACTCAAGGCAAAACACTTCAAGTTGTAGGTATAGGTGAAGTTCCTGATGTTTTCACAATGCCATTTAATAGTTTAAATTATACTGGTAGGATTTATTTGGGAGAAGAAAGAAGAAGAACAATTAGTTTGAAAATAAATAATTTGCTAAATGAAAATCAATCCAGCGAATTCATTTCTTATGGATCTCCAAATCAAATTTATTCTTTTCGTGAACTGGGGAGATCTTTTTCAATTGGATATAGTCAAAAGTTTTAATTTTGAAAACACTTCATTACTGTCATGAAGATATCTCTTTGTCTTTTTATTTTTATTTCAGCTTTTTCATATAGTCAAAATTTTGGATATGAATCAAGATCAAACGATATCGAACTTTTATATCTAGGATATAAGAATTTTCAGTATAGAAGACAGATAAACAAGCTTGAAAACAGGATTAGTTTAGTGAAAGATTTATTTAATAAAGATGAAAGTAATGTAAGTGTTAGAATTCCTTTACATTATAGGTTCGAAAAAAAACTACTGACAATAGAGCCTAGGGTGATTTATGATTTTAAAGAATTTAAACTTTGGGCTCAAAAAGAATTTTCTATTAACCGAGGATATTTATCAGCTTTTGCAATTGATATGTCATATAAAAGCCACTCCTTTATATTTGGCTGGGATACTTCTAAAACTATCAGAGCAGCATTCATGTATAGGATTAAAAAAAATTGATTTTTCTTTAAAGCCCTATTTCTAATTACTTTTTAAAAAGAAGTTTTATTATAAGTTGATTTAGATTCTGACACCACCATTCAGCATAATTGCAATTAATTTTCCTGATACTTAACATTAAAATAATATTAAATTAATATTCATAATATTAATTTAATATAAGATTAAGTATTTAATATTTATTTTACATCATAATAAAAATTAGTTAAATATTAATTAATATCATAAATTATAAAACAATGATAATAAGCTCTTTGAGAACTTTCCAGTTTAAATATTTATTTCTTACCTCAATTATATTTTCTTCTTTTTCATTTGGTCAAAGCATTGGCTGGGAAGGAAGAACAAATGCAAAAGAATACCTAAAGATTGGTTTTAAAGGATTTGAATTAAGACATAGAACTGATGAAGGTGAAAACAGACTTACTTATGCTAGAAAATTTTTTAAGGATAAAAAAGTGTCTTTAAAAATTCCTATTCACTATAAGTTTGAGAAAGAACAACCAACCTTAGAACCCAGGGTAATTTTAAATTTAGAGAAATTTAAAATATGGGCTCAAAAAGAGTTATGGATCGAAGAGAATTATAATGCTGCATTTGCGATTGATTATCCTCATGGAGATTATTCTTTTCGCTTTGGATGGGATACATCCGAAACATTCCGTTTTGGAATCAGTTATAAATTAAAGAAAAAGGAAAAAGAGGAAAAATAAACTTAATAATTTGATAACATTTATGTACTTTAATTGTCAGACATTTATTGATATCAAAAAAATCTGGTGGCAAATTATATTATGGAAAATATTTATCTGTTAATGCTCGTAGCACTTGCTGCTTTAGCAATTATTGACATAGTTGTTGGAGTTAGTAATGATGCAGTTAATTTTTTAAATTCAGCAGTTGGTTCTAAAGTTTTGTCCTTTAGAACAATAATGATTATTTCAAGTATTGGAATCTTTATTGGAGCTGTTTATTCAAGTGGAATGATGGAGGTTGCAAGAAAGGGAATATTTAATCCAGGCGAATTCTATTTTGATGAGATTATGATTGTTTTTATGGCCGTTATAATGACAGACATATTGCTTCTGGATTTCTTTAATTCTATTGGACTGCCAACCTCAACAACAGTTTCTATAGTTTTTAATTTACTAGGAGCAGCGATTGTCATGTCATTAATTAAAATTGGTGAAACAGATGGCCAAAATTTATCAGATTTGCAGGGCTATATAAACACTGAAAAAGCAACGATGATAATTAG
>TARA_B100001778_G_scaffold334463_1_pt1 | contig 12948 bp, 15 predicted proteins | sample TARA_B100001778 | Tara Oceans TARA_B100001778 (sample SAMEA2623826) | marine metagenome | biome: marine biome (ENVO:00000447); feature: deep chlorophyll maximum layer (ENVO:xxxxxxxx); material: "saline water (ENVO:00002010), including plankton (ENVO:xxxxxxxx)" | depth 40 m
GCCTCTTCAGTATAATCATCACAAGAAACTATGCTCTTGAGTAAATCATCCCTAGCGCGAAGATGAATGACATAGTCGTTCTCTTGCACTCATATCACCTACGCCCCCATAGTTTGGCTAGTACGGATGGGACAATCCGCTACACTACCTCCCCTATTACTGGGAGACTGACAGCCAGTTTGTGATGTGCCACCACAAGGACAAGCCAACATAGAGGCCACCGCCTTTCTGACTGCCACTTTTGGCAATATCATCCCTCCGTGAGATGTCCTTTTACTGGGTTCTCATGGGGGTTCATGTTTGGTTGAAGAGCTGATAAATCAACTGACTGACTAGTAGCACCCTTGTTTGCTACATCGTCAGAATCCAATAAGGATTGATTGGTGTAATAGAATTGGTTGTATGTCTGGCCACCAGTCTCTATCATGAATTGAGCGCGTTCTGGCTTAGTTCCGTAAGTTTGTGCATAGTGATGTTCGCCTTTCTTCATATTGTGGCTAGGCATGCAACCTGCTTTCATGCACATACCTTTCTCCATGTCCATTTTCTTCTCGCCACAAGAAGGGCACATTCCCATGCCTTTCTCAACCTTACCATGAACTTTATCGCACTGTGCCTTCTCTTTTGCTGAACACTCTGAGTATTTCTTTCCGAAGTTCTTTTTGCAGTATTTGTCTTTCTCAGCCATAGTACCTTTCTTGGTTTCGTCTTTAGCACCTTTACCGTCTGCTGCAAATGCTGGTACTTTCTTTCCATCGTGTTCAACCATTTCTAACTTTTCGGCTTTTTCTAAAAGATTCTTAGCTTTCTTTAGCATTTCAACAACTTCGTAGGAAGCCTGACTTGGTATTGGTCTTACTGCCATTAATACATCTCCTGTGTGTTTTGGTGCTGGGATGCCATGTCATGGATTTCCTCCCAACTCATTTCGTGAATTTCTTCATTGGTAAATTCATTTTGAGTGTTGCTCTTCATTATCTGACTTTCAGCTTCAAGGTCGCCCCTAAAACCATCGACTAGCAAATCTTCTGTGTGTGGTGTTCTCATAGAGACGTAACCTGCTTTCCTAAGAAGTGCATTAGGGGAATTAACGGTGCCCTCTAAACGGGACAACTTTGCATCCATTTCTTCCATTTTTCGTATGAGAGTTTCCATAAGCTTCTGAGCAGTGCCTTCACTACTAGCTTCTTCGCTCATTCAAACACCTACTCGGTCCAGCGACCAAAGGTGCCGGAGACATTTCTCATTGCCGTATTGGTTCTAGCTGGTATTATGGTACCTTTCAGAACTCTACTTCTTTCAGCAGGGTCGAAAGAGGAGCCACTTTCGTTGAACTTAACAACAGGCACACCAGCAACATACTGGTTTATTCCTTCAGGTTCTGGTGTTTCCTCTGATTTTCTAATCTCATTAGTCAAATCCCCTTGAAGGAAATCTGCATATTTTGAAATCTCGTTCAAATGAAATCTTGAACTAGCTGAATCGTTGGCTTTCATAGCCTTGTTCAACTCGTCCATATGTAGACTCATTTTTCTAGCCATTGGGTCCATCTTACTCAAGTCCATGTCAGTACCTCGTTGTACCCACTAGAGCACCTCTATATCAATTAAGCGCCTCTTGGGCGAGATGCTGATGATATTCTCTCTTGATTTCTTTGAGCTGGTGTTGGTTGTGGACCTCTCTGTTGCACGCTGGTATTGGGGCTTCCTATGCCAAACGAATTTCTCATTTCTGGTCTAGCTGGGCCCCTATTGCGAATACCAACTCCTTGACCACCGGGATTAGGAGAAGGCATAGGTGGTCCTGCACCCGGAGGCATGTTAGTTACAGCCGAGTTCATAGGCATACCGGGTGGCATTCCGGGTGGCATACCGGGTGGCATACCGGGTGGAATGCCGGGAGGCATACCGGGTCCTCCGGGTGGAGCACCTGCCATCTCTTGTTGTAATTTGGTATAAACAAATCGTACATCTCTGTTTCCAGTACCCTCTTCTAAGAGTTCAGGTTTGTAACCGAGCATCATCATTCTCTGAGCAAGATTGACTTCCATCTCATCTCTTCTGAGTCTAGTAATCTCATCTTCTTCCTCATTTGGATATAGTGTAATCTTCCAATCAGTGACACCAAATTGTTTCAATAATCTAGGGAATAGAATTTCAGTGTAGATTTTCTGACCAAATTCAACTGCTCTGTTAGTAACAAGTATCTGCATACCCTCATTATTCAGACCTCCGCTTTTCCCATTGTCTATCATGAAGATATTACTTACTCCATAGAAAGCAGACATTCTAGCACGAACCTCGTCTCTAACAGCTATGTATTGCATTTCATCTAGGGTATCCATGAACTTAACCCAATTCACACCCCCTCTTCCAGTGGAAGACTCTATGCCTACCTTTGGTACATAGTGGGGGTCCCTTTCCATCTTTTCATCAACTACTTTCCAGAAGGATTTCATAGATTCCAGATTATCAGTTGTAACGGAAATAATACCCTTTGGCATTCTTCTCTTTTGATACGCAGTGTACATGTAATTATCCATGGCAGTGAGCGTCATAGCTTGACGCCACATGGTGTTGACTGGGCTTCTACCGTAGAGTCTAGAGGGATTGTACTTACTTATGTGTATAACTTCACCCTCAACATAATACTGAGTCTTTCCACTACCTGCCATGTTGACGTAGTGAACGTCCTGTAACTTGTTGCCGCAAACCTCACAATTTTCATGTTGACCGGGATATGCCACTTGGTCACGATGTAATGGACAGACCTTGTATCTGCCACCACGAATACCACGCTTGTCGGATACAATCCTCATGAATATAGGGTCGCCTCTCATGACTTCCTTTATTCTGTAGAACATAATTTCACCAGTCTCAGGGTCAACATTGTACTCCTTAATTAGAATAAGAAAAGCATCGTCAACAATATTCAAATCTCTTTCAATTTCATATAAAACGTGTATGAAGGGTTGTTCCATAGAGTTTTCCTGCTTCAAAACCCACTTTGGATATAGCAATTGCTCCACGTCCGGAGGTCTAACCTCTCCACCACAAAGCTTGCATTGGTCTACAGAATCGCTATATTCCTCATGGCACTCTACGCATTTGTACTGAAATTTCTTCTCCCAGTAGTAGCCCCTTCTGAATATTTCTTGTGTTAATTTTGACACTATTGTTCTTAGAACCAAGTTCTCATTAGTAACAGCATAAAGGGCTGGTAAAGTAATACCCTGTGCCATTACTGGTTCTTGTATGCCTGTAGTGTAAAGAGGCATAGTGGGTTCTGGAGTTTGTCGTCTGCGAAACCTATCAGATAGATTAGTTAAGAAATTTCTTATTCTACCTCCATCATCGTCTGCCATCACAATCCCTCCTGCCACTTCGTTACAGCGTCTACGTCTACTCCCCACTCAGCGAGTAGCGACTCGGCTTTTGTTGTATCGTCACTCCAGTTGCTATACTTAACTAGTTTTTTGAGTTCTTCTTTTCTCATAGCGTCATTTTCTTCAATATATGCCAGAACCGCTTTTGCTTGTGTTTTCTTCATTTCTAAATGGGGCATTAAAGCAGTCAATAGTTTCTTGATATCGCCTTTTGAATAGAACTGTAATCTGTGTTGACTTCTTTGCCCGTCTTTGTATATTTTCTGGTCAAGTTGTAAAATACCACAACCTAGAGTTTTTCTCAAATGTTCGCAGTGTGCCCTTCCCCTAGTACCAGTTGCTATGAAACCAGCTCTAGGCTCACCTCTTCCAGTGATAGTAATGTAGCCATCTGCATCTAGAAAACCACTAGCGTATGCAAAAGGGTCTTTGAGAATTAAACCAGTTGAGTCCATTTTTACAAAAGTAGAACGAGTTGCACCGCTCATTATGTCTACTTCTTCCCCATACATACTAAGAAGTTTAGAAAGTTTCATTGGAGTCATGGTCTTATGTAGGATATTTTCCTCATGAAGATTCTCAAAAATAGAACGAGCAGTCATAGGACCCATTTTCTGCAACAAATCAGAGCTTTTCGTCAAAGCAGTCACTTCTTTATCAGTCAATCTTTGCATCTGGTGCAGAGTGTTTTTCCAAATTAGCTTTGCACTAGCCCTGTCATCCATGGCTTTTACCCAAGCGTCTTTCTCATCGTCACCCCAAACACCCTCGTGTTTCTCAAGCATACTAATTATTTCATCAGACTTTCTCCATTGATTACAAGCTCTAATCAAATTGACTTGTCTACTTTCACCGAACTTCCTGAGAGCTCTCATGTCTTTTTCACTCGGAGAGAAAGAGCGTACAACATCACTGTGTTTCGTTAGCCAATCATACATGTCCAAAGTTTTCTCAAACTCTAGAGCTTTGATTACACGAATATCATTTATGATGTCATCAATTTCATGTTTTTGTTCCTTATTATACCTTCTAGATTTTCTCAATCTCTTGACTATCTGAGAGGCCGTACAACCCAAATGAGTTTCAAACCAACCATCACCAGTGTTTGAGAAAAGCTCGTTCAATATTCTCACACCCAGAAAGTCCTGTTATTATCTTTGTCCTTCTCTATGAAGGTGGTATTATTGAGCCAATTTCCATCATCTTCTGTAGTTACCATAACTAATCCCTCAAGGTACCATCCAACCGCCGGATTTAGAGTTACCGTCAAACCACCCATCAAAGTTCTCCATTACGTCATCCAAGAGAACTACTGAGCCTTTGAATTCTTTAGTTGCCCAATTAGCTAACGCTAACCCCATGGCTAAGTCATCATGAGTACCAACACTCTCAAGTCGGCCATTTTTCTGCATACCAAACCTATTGAGTTCCTGCTCAAGTTGATGAGTGAATTTACGGCTCTTTTCATCACCATACGGAGTTTTGATATTCCCTTGTTCAAAGGCTAAAAGAAGCGACATGAAAAGAGATTCTTTTCTAGCCCTAGTCGTCATAAATACTTTAATTGGCATATCAGAAGCCATCTCCCTCATTTCAGCTTCAAGCATTCTTTGGAAATTGTTTCCCTCAAGCTCTATCAAATCGGGTTGAAACTTATTGTTCAGAATCACCATCATTCTTTTTTGTGCCATCGATGACATACCTCTCTCGTGCACAGCATGTATTATCTGCTTATGTGGCTCATTCGGCAATATCCTGAGAACCACCATTGCTGTGAAATCGGCGTTCTTGTCAGATGATATTGCAGGGTCGTGTCCTATGAAGTGTTGACCAAAGACACCATTTGGCTCTCCTTCCTCATTGTATTCCGTATCAGCTCTTTCAAGCAACACCAAATTTTTGTCACGAGCAAGCTCAAGTATGTCCATTGGAAACATACTCGCAACATCGTGAATTGGTTCACACAGATACTCACGGCTAAATTGTATAGCTGGCATGGAAAGCCTTCTTTGTTCTAGAGCCTCCAAGTCCCAACGCTCAGGCCAAAGTGCGACTCCCTCTCTGTCTATTGCTGGGTAAGTCTCGACTGTGAAAGTCTCCTTCTGCTCCAATTCAGCGTACAAGTCGTTGTAGCTGAATGGCGTTCCGACCATCATCAGTCTAGAGCTGTGGTGGAGAACTGGGAGAAGAACACCGTAGAACCAGTCTGCTGTTCTTTGTAGTTCGGTTCCGCTTGTGCCCCAGAGAATATCGTCACAGACAACTACATCTGGGTGGAAACCACGAGTTGCTCCACCAACGGACTTTGCCATTATACGAGAGCCGTTTGTGAACTCAAAGTATGATTTGGCCCAAGGTTTGCCCTGTGGTTTGAGGTGTCTGAGAACATCCGAACTCTCTATGTTGTTACGAATGAATCTCATATGCTCAAGAGTTTGCTCAAGGGAATGGGAGAATATCATGATGTGAGTACCGGGGTTGAATGCGGCCAACCACAAAGCGTAAGACATGAAAAACACGGATTTACCATGGTCACGAGAAGCCTTGACGCAGTAGTATTGGTTCTCATCAAGGCCCTTCCCCCAAGCTTCGTGATGATGATTGTAGAGAAACTCAAGGACATCAGTGAAAAAATACCTGAAAGACTTCTTGGACATCTCCCTATCCATCTCAAGGACGAACTCTTTCATGTCCTCCTTGACCAATCAATCACCCAAACCTGCTGAAACCAAATTCATCTAAAGTTCTTTGAGGGGCATTTTGAGCTTGTGCATTTCTTCTCATAGCTTCTTGTTGTTCTGGAGTAGGTGGCATCATTCTACTACCAGACTGAGACATGACTGCTCTTTGTGCATCAGTCATTTGTCCAGTTGGGGTCGGCATCGCCTCACGACCAAATGGTATGCTTGGGTTTTGTCCCATTTGTGAGGCTTGTTCAATCATCCTAGCAGAATCTGGAGTTTCACCGGGCATTGGTGTTTCAGGAATATTTTCAAAACCAAAAGGTAAGATTGGGTTTTCTCTTAAATTTTGAGCCACTGTGTTTCCGGTGTTATCTACTGGTGCTTGACTAGTGTTGTTTCTTAATTCCATTTCATCCATTGGCAATTGACCAAGAGGTATGGTAGGAGCCGAAGGTAAAGGAGCCTCTTTTTCTCTACCAAATCTATCTCTGAAAAGTCTCTCAGCCCCTGACCCCAACTGGTCGAAAGTGGAGTAATTGGTCAATCCAGACATAGCTGCCGAAGCCAAAGCAGAGCCAAGGTCAGTCTGGTCACGACTAGCAAGACTTCTGAGCGCACCATATCCACCTGCTAAGTAAGGTAAGAATTTCAAGGGACTAGTCATCCTTTTGCCTGTACCAATTGGAATCTGCAAGGAGCCTTGACCGGACGAGTCCATTTGTAAAGCGGTACCTGCAAAACCGCTATCGTCTTGCTTTCTCAAAACGTAGACATTACCCATCTCAATCACCCCTAAAAGACAGCTTGACTATCTTAATATCTCTCTCAGAAAAACCGAAAGACTTGTTCAACCTCATCCAATCACCCTTGCTCTCGTTTATCAACCTAATATCTTGAGGGGCGAGGCCAAGCTTTTTGGCGATTGTGGAAACATCATGAGAAGAATCTATGGAAAGTTTGTTTTCACTTACATGTTTGATTATTGTAGAATCATTCCTAGCGTCCTTGATTTGCAGTCTTTCCATGGTCTTGATTAACCTGTCTTGCACTTCTTCAACCGAGCCTTCTCCTTTCATGTACTCTGTGATAAGTCTCTGGTATGGGTCACTGAAGGCGCTTCTAAAACGCTCTAACTCTGGTTGAGTAATTGGTGTGGTACTACCACCAGACCTAGCGCCACCTGTTCTCATCAGTTGTCTCAACTGGTCATCGCTAAGATTAGCCGCTCCTGTTCTAGCAGCAGTGACTTGCTCAGGCGACAGACTAGGAGTTGCCAAATTTGCAGATGTTGGCGGTTGTGTTCGTGCTAAGTTACTAGGTGGTGTGGCCATTTGAGTTACTTGAGGCACAACTGGTGCAGGTGGCAAATCTTGTGTTGACCCACCCATCGCTCGTGTGGTCCCTTCGGCCATTGTGTTTTCAACAAGGGGAGAGTACCTTACGTGGTCTGCCAAACTCATGCCTTGATTAGTTGGCATTTGAAAACTAGTGCTGACCGCAGGTTGTGTTGGTAGCTCTATTGGATGAGTTAGTCTCGTCTCATGCCCTTTCGCATCAGCTAGGAACTCTGATATCGCTTCCATGATACCTCTGATTTCCTCCACTTCGCCTTCATATGGCTCATGATGCTTTATGTTGTACTTCGCTTCTAGCTCAGGGGTTAATTCTGTAGTTCTCAGTTTGAAGTTTCCAGCATTGTTGCCCATCGCTTCCTCATGACCACTGTGAATTGCCAAAGCACGCATGTCCTTAGCTCTGAGATGCCTACCAGTTCCGTACCTCCCTTGCACAGCACCGACGTGATTTTGAATACCACCCAAATCCAAAGCACCTGCTGGTAACTCAGCAGTGTCTTGGAGTCCCGTGTGCAACTCAGTGAAGGCACTAGCAAGTCTACCAGCAGGTGAATCTGGTGAGGTTTTGCCAAATATTTTCATAAAAGCATCATAGCCAAGTAGTTTGTAAAGAAGCTCTTCTCTTTGTCCGTCAGTAGCTAGAATTTGTGAAAGTGGTCTTCCTTGATACATAGTGTTGGCAAGAGCAGGATGTTCAAGTGGATTCAGAGTCTGCTTCACTCTTCCCCTAGCAATAGCTTCTCCACCTACACTACTGTGCCCTATCGCATCCATGATTTCTTGATTAGCAACTCTTACTGCTCCTGTTGGTTCTGCACCCTCGCTATATTTTCGTGTGCCTTTTCTAACTCTTTTAAAGAATCTATCGGGAAGCATGTGTGCTATGCCGTATGCTGATGTATCAGGAAAAGCAATATCAGTATCTATCCCGGCTTCACTCAATCTAGAAAGTATATCATTTTTGAAAGCGTTTCTCGTCTGATAGTTAGTACCATACACTTGCCCTGTTCTAGCTGAAGTATTAGCTCTGTAATATTGTGGATTTTCAGGGGTTGAGTTTGGACCTAATGCATAACTTAGGTAAGCGCTTCTTATATGCGGTCTGGTAAGAAAATCATTTCTACCTTGTGGTGGGTCAAGATTATGCTTTTCTTTTAGGATTCTAGCGAGAGCGGCTTGCACAGGATTAGCCAAGGAATCTAAAAACATTCCATGAGGTGAATCATGACCATGAAAATTTCTGTAGCCAGTTATCAGTTGTTTCTGACCATCAATGGTAACATAGTGCTGTCTGGCTCTTCCCTCTTGTTCAAATTTAGGTCCTTGGTAGTCACTCATGACTAGTCTTCGCCAAGCTTTATCGCTCAGGTCGGGAAGATGATTTTCTGGATTGTCTCTGTGTAGAGGGTCATTGTTTGTTTCTTCTATGGCTTGTTGAACCAACTGTGCAGCATTATCATCAATACCCTCACTCTTGAGTAAATTTCCCAAATGGTGTATAACACCATCTATACCATGAAAATGTAGACCACCAAGCTCGTCTTTGTACACCAATTCACCATGTGGTCCGATTTCATATTTTCCGGGTATTATCTTTCCAACGCCAAGTTCTCCTGTTTCATTTTCACCATGACTGCCAGTATGTGCAAAAGGAGGAGCGTGGTCTATTCCATTCGGGTCAGTATTCTTGACCTCCTTCGGTGGATGTCTTTGGGCTCTTTGTTTTCCATCCCAATAGATGAAATTTCCATCGCTCTTTTTCAGGGTTTTAGGTAGAACTCTAACCTTGCTCATGCGGTGGCTCCCCCACGATTTTCAGGAAGGATACCCGTCATATCAGTGGCGTCCTCGGTTCCCCCTTGTGGTCGTGAGGTCTGTTTGAATCCACCATTCTTGCTTTTGGGTTTGTCATCCCCAGCCCCAGCAGTGTCTTTGGTTCCCATCGATTTACTCTTCTTGTCCTTGTCTTTGAGTTCTCTTCTAATTTGAAACAGCATTCTTCTTATCTCAGCTACGTCTGATGCTGTAATTTTTGCTTTAAGAATATCACTGTACGGTACGTAATCAGAACTCATCTGAAACTGTTGGTTTGGACTTGGCATTGGTGCTGGTGGCGCTATCGCCGTAACTGGTGGAGGTCCCATTACGCTTTGTCTTAGACCCATTTTACCCATAGATAATCCAGCAGAAGGAGTCTTAGGTCTGTTCAAATGAGGCATCGAAACTCTATGTGACATTCTAGGAGAGTGTATTCTGGGTTTTCTAACACCAACGCCACCAAGAAGTCTACCGCCACCAGTTGGTCCTGCTTGGTATTTTCTTTGCCCGAACCTTCTTTGTGAAGATGTGTCTTGTCTTACTCCACCTAATCTTTTTCTGGCTTCCATTGTACCTTGATAATCTCTGTATCTAGCAGGGTCTTTCGATAATGGTTGTTTTACGGATACACCCCTGTGTTCCATCTCAACTGCTTTTGGAGCATCTTTCATTCCGGTCAACTTACCTCTTGAAACAGCCCTTCTAACACTTTTTCTTCTTCTTTCAGTGGCTCCTTTCGGTCCCATTGAACCGCCGGGTGGAGTCTTGAATTGTCCCGTAGAAGGTCGGAACTTCTTGCTTCTCTCCTTCATGTCCTTCTTTGCTTTCTTTTTTTCTTTTGACTTTAGAAGACTGGACCAAGCATCATCCATAACTTCACTCATAGCGAACATATTTCCACCAGCAGCTCCGGGCCCTTTGGCTTGTGTAGCTAGACTTGTGAGAAAACCACCGTTGCCGGGTGGTCCAGTGATAGCTGAGATTTCTCTCTCGGCATTTCTTTTATCAGGTTTGTACATGCCTTCATCGTCATCGTCATCGTCATCTTCATCTTCTGAAGGTGGTAGGTCTTTGGGTCTGATACGAATATGCTTTACTTTATCACGTTCTTTCTTTTCTTTTTCCTTCTTCTTTTGCTTTTCCTCATAACGCTCATCACGATGCTTTGCATCATCAGGACTGTATGTATCTTCTTCGTGATTATTACGATACATATGGGAGGATTCACTACGTGGATTATACATCCTCGTATCGGAGGAACGTCCCTGCATCCCCTCCGTCATAATTCCAACCCCGCGTATGCTGATATTTCATCATTTAGCTTCTTAGAAAGATTTTCATAGAATTCTTTTACAAACCCCGGACTAACGAAACATCTAGCCATGACTGTACAAACATAATCAAAATTTGATAATTCTCTGTGTAATTTCTTTCTAATTTCAAACACATCTTCAGGCTCATCAGTCATATGTAAAGAAGCCATTAAATCAACTATGTTCACTATACAATTTTTGTTTTCAAGACTGGTCTGAAAGTTCTTTTCCGAATGATGATTAAACCTCTCAACGACTGTTACGCAATAATCTAAGAAAAGTGGCAAATCATCATCATGTATATTTTTCTGAGAAATGTAATGTCTGTGACCGGGATGAGTAATTTGCATGAGGTCGCTTATGGAAATCATACTTCTTCAGCCTCCGTTTCCAAAAGTGTCTCTCTTATTCTCTTCCAAGTTTCAGGACTTTCCTTAGCAAGTTCTACTTTCAAGACGTTTATTGTTTGATTTATTTGTGGTGTATCACTTTGTGTACCCCAAGCATCGTTCATTTTCAATAAATCCTTAACAGATTCTCTAACCTCTTTGTGCAGACTTACTGCGTCTCTAACAAAACCATCTTCATGTATGCTAGTCTCATCTAGAAATTCATTGAGCCTACTGTTTAATCTTTCCACATTACCACGTAAGACATTCATTTCGTTACCAACTTGGATGGCTACCTCAGTTGCCGCTGATTTTTGTACTAATGGCTGGAAATGAAACTTCATGTGATGAAATACTGTGTTTTCTGCAACTCCAAGCTCTGCTGCTATTGAGTCTGACTCTGAGCCATTTGTGAAATATCGATGTTCAAACTCTGCTCTGTCTGGGTGTGAGCAAATTACACAACTAGGATTTGCAGCCATATGGTACTCTCCCATATGGTTTCTAAAATGCCTGTCAGCGGTGTTCGCTCTCCAGCTCATTTCCTTGTCTAATTGCTTGGCGGTCATTTCGCCATTGAGCATTGCTTCTTCATAAATCGCTCTATCAGGATGTTGACAAAATGCACAAGAGCGCTTAGTGACCTGCTCGCCCACGATACCCCGATGTAGTGGGTAGTTTGATAATTCTATCTAGTGATTCTACCATAAATTGAGGTTAATAGCAAAAAAGATACAAAGACACCAATCATATATGTAGATGTTTCAGATGCAGTTAATTCATTACCTCTGAAAAATAGAATACCTAACCCAAGTAATATTGCACTAATCAGTTGTACCATCACCATATCAATAATTACACTTCTTTTCGGAGACATCATTTGCATAGTCATTTCAGCAATCGGTTTTGGTATGTAATCTGTAGGACTTCCTCCACTCATCATGTTAATCACCTCATTCCGAAAGCACTTCTTATCATTCCACCAGCAGCACTTCCGGCATTCTCAAGGAAAGTTTGGTCCTCCAAGGCTGCGCCCAGAGCGCCTTGAAGGAGACTTTGTTGTGAAATAGCTATTATTCTATCACGCTCTTGTTGAGCCATGGTAACAGCTTGTTGCGATGCATTTTGCATATTGCTTAATTGTGCTATTATGTTTTCAGCACTTAGTGTTTGTAAATCAGAAGGTAATGATTGTAAATCCATTTTCATAATACCTTCATCATCTAATTTAAAAGAGCAGTTCTTTAGAATATTAAGTATAGAGAAAGCAGAAATATTACTTAGCATTTCTACGAATATAGGCATATTTTGACTAATAATGAATCTATCAATAGGTTGTATAGTTCCAAGCATCGATGCTAAAATTTCAGTATCGCTTGGTGGCGCTACTGGAGCATTGTAATACTGTTGATTTACACCCATACCTCCCATCATACCGTTCATAAAATTGTTTTGAGCTCCCATCATGCTATTTTGCTGATACCCATTCTGCATACCAGAAACACCAAGGGAAAGCCCACTTTGCTGTGTGTTGTTGGATGTTATTCCCAAAGTCATTGTGTAGCCTCCTGTATGGGCGGTATGGGTGGTTGGGTTTGAGGCTGTTGGTTCAGAAGCGCTTGAAAAGCCGGTGTAGGCATGGAAGACTCAAGTAATTCTTTTTGAAACATTCTCATATCGAATTGTACCATGGTTATATCGTTGTTTCCTGTTTCTGGATTAGGAATGTGCCAAACATTAATCCCTTTGGATTTAATTGCGTCTTTCTCTATTTCAGTAAAGAAACTCTCATATTTCTGAACTAAGCTATGAGTGGGACCTTGTTTCTGAGACATGATGGATACAGGTACAGTAACTAAACTAACACCTTTCTTCATCTTATCACGAAATCTAGAAGGTTTCATCTCATCTTCTTTTTCCTGTTCAGCTTCCCATTTGCATAATAGATGATACAAATGCAAATGTTCTGGGCAGTAAGTACCCTTCATTCTTCTACCGCTAGTA
>TARA_B100001778_G_scaffold30049_1_pt1 | contig 12911 bp, 19 predicted proteins | sample TARA_B100001778 | Tara Oceans TARA_B100001778 (sample SAMEA2623826) | marine metagenome | biome: marine biome (ENVO:00000447); feature: deep chlorophyll maximum layer (ENVO:xxxxxxxx); material: "saline water (ENVO:00002010), including plankton (ENVO:xxxxxxxx)" | depth 40 m
AAAGCATCTGCCTTGTCTGCTCCCATTTCGTCTCTGATTCTGTCTGCCAGTTCTAGCATTCCTTCTGTTTTCATAGTTGCTAGATCTTCCAAGTAACCTGTTACTTTGTCCATCATGTCCTTGGCCGCTAAAATTAATTCTGATTGCTCTTCTACACCTTCTGTCTTCATTGCTTGTGCCGCCGCTTTTCTATCTGCTGGACTCACTGCCTGTCCTTTTGAAAGTTTGTCCTTGATTTCATCTGTCGCTTTTCCAATGATTGAACTACCCATGTTGCCACCGTATTCGTTGATTGCTTGATTTACGATATCCAGCATCATCTGGCTTTTCTGATAATCATTGTTTTGCAATTCTTCACCAAAATGTGTGTTTTGCGTAATGTTGTGAATTTTTGTTCTGATATGATTTGCGTGATCTTCTAATTCTTCTTTTGTGAACTTGCTTAGATCCATAGTTTGATTGAATCTGGATTCGAATTCTGCCAATAGACTTTCAGTTGTAATGGGTTTTGTAAGTTCTAAGCTGTTCATACTTGTTATTTAGTCACTACACTCCAAACGTTGAATGGAAAATATCTTGTATTTTTGCCTTATATTCGTCGGCATAGTAGTTTGCATCGTCTAATCGCTGTTGATAAATTTGTTCTTTTGCATCATCTTTTGCTTTACGGGCCATTTTGATAGTTGCTTTGAATTGTTGAATTTCAAATAGCTTGGAGGCAAAATGTGTGTCATACTTTAGCACCTCCTTAGGCACATTTCTCCCGTCTGCCATGTAATGTGCTGTTAATATTGCAGTCTGTTTGAGATTAATATCATCATGTAAAATTTTTGCCTCAATCATGTCAGCAATTACATAGGCATATCGTGTCCCGGTGTGCTTTTTTGGCACGATAGCGATGTTACCTATAAGAATGCCTTTTGAAAATTGTTTTGGTAAATGACGGAATGGCCTACGTTTCTCTTCACGCCTTGCAATTTCGGCCAGCTTATGTTTTAGACCATAAGCTTCTATCTGTCTTACCAGTTCCTGTTTATTTTTTATAGGCATCTCGTACAAATCTTATGCGTTTATTTAAAGCATATTGGACGCCTATGTCAAGTTTTTTTCTTACAAAGATTGATTTGTCTGCTAACTGTTTTGCCATGTCAACTTCTAAGGGATCCAGATCAGTGTTGCGGAAGGTATGGTGGCGGTGAGTCTTGATAAAGTTAAATTGCCTGTCTGTGATCCATACCCGGCATCGCGGTGCTATTTGTACGTACATTTTTTTAGATTGGTAAATTTAATTATGGTTAGCCTGGCATTTTCATCAGGATAACAACCACGGTTGATAATAATCCTGCAACCACTGTGCCGGCAGTGGCAATAATAGTTTTTGATGTGCTTTTGTGACCTGCTGTCATTTCTTCATTCATTTTTCCAAGTCGCACCTCAATCGCTGAAAGCCTATCGTGTAGGCCTTTATATCTCTCGGAGCACAAATCTACGTGTGCCTCTAAGTTTTGTTTTTCTAATTCAGTTGTACTCATATAATTTTTAATCTCAAATTTGAGGTTCCGTACCTCCATTATTAGAGCCTGTAAATGTGCCTGAGCCATAGCCTGAAACGCCTTTTATATTGCCTGTTATTGCCTTAATCATAGTTATTTATTTGTTTCTCCAGCATATGAAAAGTAGGTGTTTATTATATCGCCGTAAATTGCATTAATGACTTTTTGTTCTTGGGTCGCCATGTTTGTTGAAGGCTTTTCGAGGTTCCTTGTTATAAAAGTTTTAATTGGAAAGTTTGCTGTGTCTTCACAGTCAGTGATTACAGGAACTAGATTAAAATCTTCTATAAGTTGTCCTGTAGGGTTATTGAAGTCTCCATATAGCTCGGATTGTTCAGTAAAAAACTGAAAGGTCCATGTGTTTTGTTTTCCTTCGTACACCGTACCAAATTTTGTGTTACCCAGGAGAGTATTGTATTTTTTCGGTGGAATCTCCCAAATAATATTTCCTCTTATCTGTAAAAGTTGAAGCAATGTGTTAAAATTGTTATTTTGATTTCTGGCTACGGCTAAAGTTTCTTTGTTATGCACAGTGATATCACTTTTTGTTTTAAATGGAAAGCTTCTTTGCAAGTTACCATTGTCTGTAATATCTACCAAGGTGTGTACTCTAAATTCATGCATTATTCTTGATACTCAACTTTTTCCCAATATTGCCAGTCAGGTTCTAGATATTCATCCAATTGTTTTTGCCTGTCTGGATTCTTTCTAAGCCAGGACTTCAGTTCCTGCACACCTTTGTCTTCCAACTTTTTGATGTCGGGCTTTTCGTGTCTCAGTGCCTTTTCGTGCGGAATGTTGCCATAGCATAATAGGCCATGTGTTTTTGCAAATTTAATTATTCTATCATTTAGTCCATCATCACATTTGATCAGATGCTGTGGTTTGACCTCTTGCATCACATCATGCAATCTAAAAGTTGACCTGGTGAAGTGCGGCCATTGTTCCATTATCTTTTCATTGGTCCACCATGTGTACCATGGCATGAAATAGAACATGTCCTTGATTCCTGACCACCAACGATGTTCAGGATTACGTATTAGTGTGAATATTTCACTCTGATCTTCGTACTTGTCGAACGGTGGCTGTTGTAGGATTATTTCTGGATGGTAGTCTCTCCATAGCCATCGTTTAATATTCCTGCCTCCACTAACATCATGGTTTAGAAATCTCATGCGTTTCAGGTTTGTGAATGCTTTTGGCATGTGTTCATCTTTGGGCAATGCATAGATCCGCGGAGTTTTATCTCTCAACTTAGAATTAGGACCTAAGATTACTTTTATTGCTTCCTCTAGATGTGTTGGCATAGGATTATTTACTCGTAAAAAAAGGGCGAACCTAAAATATAGATCCGCCCTTTGGTAATATTAATTACTCAATATTAAGCGTCGCCTCTTTGATCGAACATTCCGTATACTGCGTCGATACCTGTTGATACCACGCCGTCGGAAGGTAAAAATCTAATTTTAACCTGTAGTTCGTTATCTGAAGAGTCACCAGATAATCTTGATCTGATTTCCGCTTCGATGTCTGCTTCTGCATCTGCGATCACTGCCGGTGCACTAGTCTCATTCTGGTGTGGGTCCAAATTAATGTCTCCTACAGAATCAGCTGTGTTGTGAGCACCTGGAGTACCTTCGTATATAAACTGATACGAGTCGATACTGTTGTTTGCTGTGATAATTGTTGCTTCAGCGGCATCGTTGTCTGTAGCCTTAGCTCCCAATCTGTATGATTGTGCTAAAAGGTTACCTTTTTCTCTTACAACTTCAGAAACTTTCTGAAAGTCTGAGTCTTTTGTGTCAGGGGTTGTTGCCGTACCAGTCATTGACTGAGCAAAGATAACTTCAACGAAAGTAAGACCTTTACCGTTGAAAGACTGTCTTCTAGACATGATCCCTGTGTTGTTTGGTGTTTGTGCCATCTGTTGTTTCTCCTATATACTAAACTATTAGTCAGACTGTGTTTCAGTGTCTGATAAGCCTTTACTTGCCGCTGTCGCAGAACTTATTGTTGCAGTAATTTTTGAACTACTGTTTAATGCTCTGATTGCCGCTTGTATTGCCGCGATAGTTGTTGTATCAGAAATTGTATCCAATGCATCAGTTCTAACCATGAAAGTCATTTCTGTGTTAGAGTTTGCAAGAACACCTCTTCCTAGAACGTTAACACCTTGGTTTTCAATTGCTTGTCTGCAAAGTTCTAAACCTGCTGTGTTAGCCGATGCTAAAGGAAAAGTGATTTCAGCGTTCATACCACCGACATAGTCGACTGATAAGAAAGTGATTCCTACACCTTCCGCTTCGAAAAGTGTGTTCGGTGAAACGAAATTTGCCGGTCCACCTGCTGGTAATGTATTATCAAAAGCCATTTTATTCTCCTCCTAAAGATATTACAGTTCTAAGTTTTCGATTTTGGCAGTTGTGCCAGAATCATTTAAGTCAATACTGTCGATAGTACCAAGTGCTTTTAAAGCCGCTAACAAAGTACCTACAGATGATCCATCTGCACCTGACTCTGTGAACGTAAAAGTACCACCTGAACTCGCTGGTGATCCAACGAACATGTCTGTACCTTCAACAATATATGTTCTAGACGCATTAGTATCAAATAATGGACCAGAACCTACGATATTACCGTATACTCTGACCGTGTTTTCGATAGCATTTGCTGTCTCGTTTTTTAACAAGTGATTAGCTAATTCCTCACCTGCATCAATCGTGATGAACTCAAGTTCTTTTCCTAGAAAAGATTGTGTTCCAGCCACGAATGTCGTGTTGTTTTCAGTTGCCATTTTTAATCCTCCTTTATCTCTGATTATAATAGCCGAACTGCCGCTCCGGCAGTAAGTTGCTTGTATTTATGGTAAAGATTGGTAAATTATGCGATAATATTAAGAATTATCCAGTTTAAGTTCTGTTTCCGCCACCACAGAGAGTGAAACGGACTTATTGTTCACTCCAACGCTATCTCCCATATCTCTGATAGCTGTTTGTAGGGTTGCCGCTGTCCACCCTGGTCTCTCCATCGTGATGTCTATTCGGCCCGTGGCCGCGTTGTCAATCCTCTGATATAATATTGTGCCACGTTGTAAAATAGTCCTTATTAAATTGTGCATCGTTTCGTTAAAGTCCAGTTCTGTTCTTATATCTAGCACAGAACTATCATCCTGTATCAGCGTGATATGAAAGAACTTAACTTCTGCACCTGCAAAATTATCAGTGCTACCGATAGCGTCAGTTACTTTAAAATTGTTTGGTGTTGCCATATATGGATATTTAAGTTACTACTCGAAGTCTTTATCTAAGCACTCTTTACAATCACACTTATCGCAGTTGCGACAATTTGAACAATCAGAATTACAGTGCGGTAAACACGCACATCGAAAACATTTATTTTTTCTTTGCTCTATCATGTATGTTTTGTAACAATCTCACAAAGCTATATCCACCTTTGACAATGTCGTCGATCATTCTCACCACTGGTGCATAAGCCTGCATTACAGGAGCAGGCACTGCCTTACCCTGTCTTATCATATCCGCGGCAACTTTGGCACGTCTCACATTTGAAGCACCAACAAGTACTCTGTAGCCAGTCATCTCGTCCGGTGTAAGTTCAGCTCCCGGCACAGTTCTTTCTGCATCAACAACATTATCCAGCTCAAGTTTTTGCTTGTCTGCAAACTCCTGTGCTTTCTTCTGTAGATCTGTCCCGGATAATTTTGCCTTTAATGCCTGCAACAATCTAGTAGTGGTGACTTTTTTTCTTTTGGCATCAAGACTAGCGTAATCACTGATAGCCCTGCGTAAATTTTTGTAATCTATATTTCCAATTCCCAAAGCTGATTCCAAACTGGTAAGGAATTGATAGCTATTTTTGAAGTCTCTTAGATATCTTCTTATTGCCATGACAGGCACTGATTGCCTTTGTCTCAAGGCCATTGCGGCGTTTTTGTTTGCTAACTTTTTTGTAATGTCAGGATCACCAGAAACCACAGCCAACATGTTATGGAGATCGTTTGATGTTGGCCTTACACGGTCGAATGATCCATATGCAAGAGTGTTGGTGGCATAAGACTTGGCAAACCCTTTTGTTTGTGAAAAATTTTGTAGAATAGTCAGGGTCAAAAAAGACAAATATATTCTTTCTGTGATCTCCTGAAATGTGTATCGTTGTAGGTCGCTTTGGCGTCTTACAATCCTGCCTTCGGATACATACTTTATAAAGGGTGTTATCATACACATATTTATAGGTAAAATGCAACGTAATTTTGTTCTCACAGATGTCATGAAAACAGGACATCATACTGATTTGGAAAGCTATATTAGAATGCACTCATTACCAAATCAAACCTTTGACATGACCGGCGAATACTATACACTACATGGTTTTGATCTTGACTCTTACGATCGCAAGTTTGCAATAATAGACAGGTCGGGATATTTTTACTTCAACAATGTGCCAGGTTCTACATCCGGAATAGGAGCGTTCCATCCATCACGTAGTAAAGAATATAGAGAAGAGCTAGAAAGACGTAAAAAATTATTACATAGCCAAGGCTTTGTTTTTATTTTGGCGACACCATGGGAGTCATATCAAAATATTTCGCAGATGCCTCTATATCCAGAACAAACAGAAGAATACATTTGGGCAGGTGGTACTAGTTGGTTTTGGTTCTACATGTATGAAAAATATAAAAACAATACCTTGACTTTTGATCATTCTAAGAAAAAATTTGATCTTTTGTATCTCAACAAAATGCAGAGAGAACACAGAAAAAAATTATTTAACAAGATGTCCGAAACAAATTTATTAACAAACAGCTTATATACCAACTGGCCTGATATCAAACTAAACAAAGAATATGAACTGCCATGGGTGGACGATTATCCAGCATACGGCCGTGATCAGGATATCTATGAAAAGCCTTACAATCACAGCAAATATAGTCTAGTATCTGAATCTAATGATAACAACAATGATGTATTCATAACAGAAAAATTATGGAAAGCCATTATTGCACAGCACATTTTTATCGTGCATGGCAATCACCTGTATCTGCAAAAGTTACGTGAACTTGGTTTCAAGACTTTCAGCAAATATATCGATGAGACCTATGATCTTGAATCTGACCCTGACAGACGAATAAGCAAGATTGTTCAGTCTACCAAAGAACTTTGTTCAAAAAACTGGGAGGATTTATATCTCCAGACACAGGATCTAAGAAAGCACAATCACGATACATTTTTTAACATAGAAAAATTAAGTGAACAAATCAATAAACAGCTAAATTTATTTCTTGAATTTGCTGATAGCCGTTAGATTCCTTCTGGAGAATCCTAATCTGTCTACAAGTTTTACAGCATTGCCAGTCTTGTCAACAGCCACAAATCCTTCAGGTTCTGTAACTTCCAATCCATTCTCGGTTTGTTGGAATGATCCTATAGACATTGCTTGATTCATTTTTTTCAGCACAAACATTTTCATCCTCTGCACCTGCTTGTAAAAAGACAACATGTTCTGTAATGGTGCCCTGAGTTTGGAAAGAAATTGTGGCATCTTTTTTATTTTATCTTGTCTTAGATCCAGAGCCTTTTGTGCTTTCAAACCAGATATTTGTTGTTGCATTCGATCAATATAAAATTTTCTAAAGCCTTGTAAGAATTGTGTGCTATTCTCAGGCAACTGGCCTTCTTTGACCATTGCATTGATATACATCTGAAAGAAAGGCACAAAGTCTTGGTTAGCACCAAACAGGTTAGACAGGTTACGTGGTACCCTAGTCAGTAAACTTTCCAACTTGTCTATCTCTGCCAAAAATATTTTTGTTTCGTCATCTGTGAACTTTGCACTGCCGGAAACATCTTTGTAACTGGCATTATCAAAGAACACATCATTATTTTTTGAGAATTCTTCTACACTTGCACCGGCACTGGCATTCATGTCAGCAAGTGTTTCTCCAACATAGGTAGTATGGAATATTATACCAACTTTGGCCGCATCTATTTGTTTGCCCAATTCACTTTGCTCGGGAACCGCATAGGTAATTGTGTTTGGATTGAAAGTGATGTGTGGCTTGCCATCTATGTTCTTTCTCGTTATGTCCTCATCAGTGAACAGTAGATCGCCTTGATACACCCCGTTCATGTTAATTTTTTTCAAATGAACTAGACATTTTAAAAGTTTCTGTCCAAGATCGTCGGTGCCATGATTGTTTGCAATATCTCTTTTGGTGTAATTAATTTTGGGACTCTGTGCAAACACAGACTTTGTGCCAACAAAAAATCTACCATTGTCAGGATTGATTCCGCAGACCACAGCAGGCGCACCGTCCCACTTCACACTGACCTTGACTGCTTCTGAACTGGTGCCTTTCAAGGTAAGCAAAAGTCCTCTAAAATATTCCACAACAGCCTTGCCACCATCAAACCCATCTGTTATGATGATGTCCTCGATATGTTCAAGGTGCGTCCTTTTGAATTCGTTTAATATTTCTTCTACAATCATGTACGTATTTAATTCAATTTTGACTTATGTTTTTGCCAGCATTGTTCAGCAGACAGATTTGGTTCCAAATTGGACAAGGCAATTGCCTTTTGATAATCTTTTTCCAGTAGCGAAATTTTTGTTTTGCTTATTTCGGCATGACTATCAAATATTATGCTTTGGCTTTCACGCCAATTTTTATATTGTTCAGCACTATAACTCACATCATATTTGTTGAATTGTTGGCATACCGATTCATAATCGCTATAGAGCGAACTAAACTGAAATGTGTTTGATATTTCTTTATGCCTCCGTATATCAATATAGCTACTATCTCTCAGGTTTTTTACCCATTCAAGTATGGCTCTCACAATAGTATGTTGTTCGTAGTTTTTCCAGATATCAGTCTGCTCTTTGATCCAGTTCTCTCCAAATTGTTTATCGATAGTATTTGCATTGTGCCAAAATTTTTCCCACCAATTGATTATTATGAATTCTGATTTATCATCTATAACATTTTGTATCACTAAATTCCTATCATCCTTTAACAAACTTTTGTGTGAGTCATTCCAATGATGTATGAATTGAAATAAATCTTTATTCTTAAAATTATTACCTATCCCATGTGTGCCATAATCATGATAACTGAATGTGTTTGGCACCCGTTGTCCGGTCAGCATCAAAGCGATATAATTTCCAGATGCCCCTGCAGGTGATACAAAGCATAATTTTTTATTCATTATGTTTTTCCCATGCTTCGTCTTCTGTCATTTTATTTCGTATTCCTTCAAGTCCGATGTAAACTCCCTTTTCAAAATCGTGTTCAAAGTTATTGACAAAATTTGGCAGATCCATTTTATTCCAAACTTCAATTATGTTTTTTTGACTGTCCTTCCAACTTTGATATTGCTCTTTAGTGTAATCAACATCAAACGCCGCAAATTCATTTTTGATCTTTTCATAACCTTCGTATAGGGCACATCCATCAAAATTCTTTCCAGGTGGTTGTAACTTTTTTCCATAAGTGTCGTCGTTATAGATAGAGTATAACCATCTAATCACTGCTCTAATTTCCCATTTGTCACCGTAGTATTTCCAGGCATCTTTTTGAGATAGTTCCCATTCTGGCCCATATTGCAAATGTGGGCGATCATCCTGATCTACAAACAATCTCAATTTATAGTGCCAGTTTAAGATTATAATTTCTCTGAACTTTTGAAAATATATTTTTATGCATTGATCATTAATTGGTTTATGGCTCAGGTCTGAAGTCCTATTAACCATTCCTAAATGGTGATAAGATAATCCTGCAAAACGTCCTGGTGTAATATCTACACCGCGAAGCACTGCTTCGATGTAGGACATGTTAGATCCAGCCGGCCCTATCATGAAAGGGTCCATTAGAAATAATTCTCCCTATTACCTTTTCTACGTAGGTCTAATGTAAGACAATGTATTCCTCCATCCCAGAAGTAACGATGCCTTACCGGACATACCACAGGTTCTATCTTATGTTTTTTTAAATATTCGAACACCAACTTGTTTTCGTTACTAACCATCACAACATCTTCGGACAGGCTAAACATATTGACGTCAAAAACAGTTTCGTCTATGTAACCTATCCATTTTGTTAGCCAGGTGTCAACAAAGTTTCTCAGAAAATCATTTGACTCTTCTCCTGGTATCCACCATCGTCCCTTGCTCTTGTTCTTAAAATTTAGCCATTCTCCCACCTTGTTCCAACTTTGGTCTTCCAAAGTAAGCACGTCCCAATTGGGAAATGTTTGTTCATAGTTAACGATATCTAATAATGAAACTAAAACTCCAGGTTTAAGCACACTCATACACCCATCAGAGTGTCCAGGATCGGATGTCTCTATGACATGATATCCCTTATCTTTGAAAAAGTTAATACCAAACTCACGCATGGATTGATCAACAATACTCGGTATGATGATTCTATCGCCAACTTTATAACAACTAGCACCATTGATCAATTCACCTGCTTTGTATTGTTTTCCGTCTTTATATACAAGATCAAATAGATTCACGATGCAATCCTCATCTACAATATCATTTATATAGTTCCAGACTTTTTCGGTGCTGGTGCAATAAACTTTGTCATCCAAAGTTAGATGTACGTCTCGCGGTTGAATAGGCGGAACTGGAACCGCAGTCTTGTTTTGCAGTAATTGTTCATTAAATTCTAATGGCTGTGTTTGAAACACACTTGCACCAAAGTCAGAACAGGTCTTTTTTATCAGTTCCAAGTCTTCTCGTGTTTCATCCACTATCTTTTGTAAAGGTGAACGCACCTTATCATCTTTGATCCAATCAAAAAAATTATTACTTACTGCTTGTCCAACAAGGACACTTTGTAATGGTTGGAATGGGGTGTGCGTGGATATTTTTACTTTATTCATCCTGGTATTCACCATCTTTGATTTTAAGAAGGTTATTTTTAACATCCTTGTTTTCTTTGATTCTGGCGATACCTTTAGAGAACTTTGTTTGATCCATTGTTTTAATAGAGTTATGAAAACGCTTTTCTAATTTATATGCAGTCTCAGGATCAAAATTTTCTTTGATATATGTGATTAAACGAATTGCGGAGTCTATTATGTGAGATGCACGGCTCTCAACAACATTTTCTTTATCTTTTTTGTAAGAAATGTTTGATAGTTCATCCAATATACTACGTGTTTCTTTTTGCATATATGGTATTTACATCTAATTGTAGCACAATTATAGTAAAAGTCTACTGGTGCATCACCTTTTTATACACAAAATACTTACGGCTATTAGTATCGTCTCTTATATCCAATATTTTTAAGTTGAATTTTTCACTTAATTCTATGATAAATGGCACATTCCAAGCATAAAATTCAATCCAATCAGCTTCAGGTTTGTCATGTGATAAGCCAGGATTTACCCTAAAAAACATTGTGCCATTATCGGCCAACAATTTAACACATCTTGATACTTCAGCAATAATCTTATCTCTGTTACCAAAGTTGACTGATCCTAGACATAGTATTACATCAAATTTTTGATCAGTAATGTAATCTAAAGTGCCAACTCGTAGATCAGCTTTATCGTTGTAAGGGTCTATTCCTATGATGTTATTAATCCTGCCCTTAAATTCATTGTAGCCACAGCCAACGTCAAGCACCGCTCTCGGTTTTAAATTATTAACTTCATTGATTAAGGTTAAACCAGAATACTTCCATTTTTTCATATCATTTTGCCAATACTTTGAAAAGTATTTGTTTAGACATGCATCATCGATCACATCTGCATATTGTTCTAAGGTATCACATCGCTTAACATCGACACCAAATGTTTCTTTAATGTATGGCTGTGTAATTTTGGTAATTTCATTATTGCTGTAAGTTGACAATTCATGAAATATTTTTTTGTTCATATTGATATTGTATAATAAAAAACTTTTATAGTCTATATAGTTTTTTAATTATTGGTAGACGAAGACTCTGACATTGTTTTCTTTGTAATCATGTATGGGCGTATCTTTAGGATACTTGATGGCCAGTGTTTTACAAAGTTCTTCATTGTTTGCTAATTCAACTATCCTGTCAAGGTTGTTGTGATAAAAAGTTTTTATATCAAAGTTTTGCCGTTTGATGTGTTGCCACATCATGGTGCGAGTCCTATAATATTGGTAGTTGGGATATGTGATATTGAATGCGCCTGCTTCGGTCCACCATTTGATACAACCACCATCTGAGCGTAGGCACATAACAATTGGATATCCTTTAGTTTTTAATTGTTCTAGTTCGTGAGCAAAAGTATGACATTTAATAATCCTCTTACCTGTTCCACTAAAAGGGCCATCCCAATCTGTAGGCGTAAACTCCATGCCTGGATCCCAATATGCTCCAAAGTGCATAACTTTCTTTTCTCCAGGGGTGTCAGTCTCAACGGAGTATGTTCGTTCTTCAGTGTAGTCTGAATGATCAATATCTTCACTCCAGTAGATATTTTTACACACACTACTCCATTTTGATCCCGGTGCCCCTGTGAAAAGAATATACATTATTTGGTCAGCTCTTCCTTGTACACAGCATTGAATCCTAATTGATTCTTTCCAAAATCAGATAGTGTTTTCAATGCACCAGGTGTAATGAATGACTTCAGTGTTTTCACTGCGGCATCACCCTCTGCACCTGTTCTCCATTCGTACTTGCCCACTTTCTTTTCGATAGCGGCCACTGACTCTGGATCCTTGATCATCTTATCAAGAGCGGCAACGAGTTTGTCCTTGTTAGGATTGCCCTTGTTTACCCAGAATGCTTTCTGTAGTGCATCTCTCCAACTCTTTACAAGTTTGTATGCATCATAGAAGTCACCACTTGGTGCGACTCCGTATGTGGATTCATACAGTGCTTCGAATGTTGGTTCTGTGAAGTTGGGATCAGCATCATGCTCACCTGTGTTCACATTTAGTAGTCCATGATGGAACCAAGTGTATGCGTCACCTTTGCCTATCACTGGCATGACATGTTTCTTGTATGCGGCAGGGTTTTCCCTTGTGGCGTTCAAGTCACCTCTAATGAATGCAAGTCTTCTCTCAGATCCTTTCATTCCTTTTACCCATACTATCTTTTCTTCAAATGTTTTTACTGGATCACCGTTGGGTCCTGTAAGCAACATAACGATTGCCATTATCTCTGGAGTCATTCCAGATCCTGACGGAAACTGTATAGGTCCGTTCTTTGTGTCTGCCTTGTTCCTTGCACCTACAATGATGTTTAGGTTCATGTGTCCAACCGATTCCCAATCAAAGTAATTGTACTCTACAGGTTCCACAAGATATGATATACCGTTACCACCATGTGATACAAGTATTGTCTT